>ERZ889217.189-NODE-189-length-40701-cov-17.665035_pt1 | contig 40701 bp, 39 predicted proteins | sample MGYA00521098_ERZ889217 | MGnify/ENA primary metagenome ERZ889217 (study PRJEB32303, sample SAMEA104408613) | aquatic metagenome | biome: Brackish water; feature: Pelagic; material: water | place: Baltic Sea | collected 2014-06-10T22:04:00 | depth 2,362 m ... | reverse complement strand
CGATTAACGCTTGCTGAACTGTTTGCGACGACGTGCTTTGCGCAAACCCACTTTCTTACGTTCCACTTCGCGCGCATCGCGAGTCACAAAGCCTGCTTTTTTAAGTGGCGGCTTCAACGACTCATCGTAGTCGATCAGTGCACGGGTGATGCCGTGACGGATTGCACCGGCTTGACCACTTTCACCACCACCGTGGACGTTGATATGAAAATCAAACGACTCCAAGTGACCTGTCAGTGTCAAAGGCTGGCGCACGACCATACGGCCTGTTTCGCGAGCAAAGAACTCATCAACGGGCTTGCCGTTAACAACGATCTTGCCACTACCTTTTTTGAGAAAGACCCGAGCGACCGACGTTTTGCGGCGGCCCGTGCCATAGTTCCAGTTACCAATCATGATCGCGTCCTTAGATTTCGAGTGGCTTAGGCTGTTGAGCGGCGTGTGGGTGCTCAGCGCCCGCATAAACCTTCAGCTTCTTGATCATCGCGTAACCCAATGGGCCACGGGGCAACATGCCCTTGACCGCTTTTTGAATTGCGCGCCCAGGATGACGCTCTTGCATTTTAAAGAAGTTAGTCTCGCTGATACCACCGGGGTATGTCGAGTGGCTGTAGTACTTCTTATCTTGTGCTTTGTTGCCGGTAACAACAATATCGGCGGCGTTGATGATGACAATAAAGTCACCAGTGTCAACGTGCGGAGTGAACTCCGGCTTATGTTTGCCACGCAGACGGCGTGCGACTTCGCTGGCCACACGTCCAAGTACCTTGCCTTTTGCGTCAATCACAAACCAGTCATGCTTCACTTCCAGCGGCTGTGCCACGAAGGTTTTCATGATGGGATTCCAATGAATTACTGAGTAGGGACCATCCCCACCCATGCCTACTTTTTGCATCACCGCACACCATCGAGGCGTTGTTAGTCGCCCGTACAGTTTGACCCCACAAACAGAGAAGCCAACAGAAATACAAAAGGTAACTCGAGATTCTACTATGAAAACCGAGACTTAGGCGAGTCTAGTCGCGTTTCAGTGACGTGTCAGTGGCATTTTGGCGCCAACCACAGACCCATCAGGTACCAGCAATTGACATGCGCTCAAGCAGAATTGAGCCTGTGGTCTTGCTGCCTCGGTTGAGCTCATCAGCTCCGATTTTGACGATCTGCCGGAACATGTCTTTCAAGTTGCCAGCGATCGTGATTTCCTGCACGGGGTACTGAATTTGGCCGTTTTCGACCCAGTAACCAAAAGCCCCACGCGAGTAATCGCCCGTCACATAGTTCACCCCTTGGCCGATGAGTTCTGTGACCAGCAGGCCCGTGCCAAGCGCTTTGAGCATCGCCTCAAAATCATCACCCGGCAGTGTGTCTGTCGAATACAACCGCAAATTGTGCGAACCACCCGCGTGGCCAGTGGTCGACATGCCGAGCTTGCGCGCGGTATAGGAAGACAGAAAGTAGCTTTGCAAGACACCGGCCGAGACAATTTGGCGCGGCATGGTGCGCACGCCTTCATCATCAAAGGCGCCTGAACCCATGGCCCCAGGAATAAATGGGTTTTCATCGACCATGATGTGTTCGGGAAACAAAGACTGCCCCAAGCTATCTGGCAAGAAAGTGGTTTGTCGGTACAAAGCGCCACCACTGACGGCCTGGGTCAAAGCGCCGAGTAGGCCAAGTGCCAAGGGCGCTTCAAACAAAACCGGCACTTGGCGTGTCGACAAGCGCCGGGCGTTTAGGCGAGCCAACGCCCTTTGAGCAGCATAACGGCCTACGGTTGCCGGATCGGCCAAGCGGTCAGCCCGCCGATCACTGGTGTACCAATAGTCACGTTGCATGTTGTTGCCGCGACCCGCAATGGGTGAGACTGACAAGCCGTGGCGCGTGTAGGTGTAGCCATCTAAGAAGCCGCGTGTGTTGCCCAGCACAAACTGGCCTTCGTGGCTATCAACGCCCGCGCCTTCGGAATTGGTAATGCGCTTATCCACGTCTCGGGCGGCTTGTTCGGCCTCAAGGGCCAAAGTGGCAGCTTTCTCAACCGAAATATCCCAAGGGTGATAAAGCGACAAATCAGGGCTCGTGGTCAACAACAAGTCGCTTTCTTGTGGCAGACCAGCCGCAGGGTCTTCAGCGGTGAATCGCGCAATGTGCCAGGCCGCTTGCACAGTTTGCTCGAGCGCCTGGCGAGAAAAGTCAGACGTCGAGGCAGAGCCCCGGCGTTGGCCAGCAAAGACGGTTATCGACAAAGACCGATCACTGGTCTGTTCAACGGTTTCAATCTCACCCAAACGCACATTAACCGCCAAGCCTTGACCAGCCGAGACTTCGGCGGCCGCGTCAGTCGCACCCAGCGATTTGGCATGATCGAGCGCCTGCGTCACCAGATCCTCAAACTCAGCACGATGTTGGCGATGTGGCAAGGGTTGCATAGCGGCTCTCTTAAACAAAATGTTGATTCAAGTCCAAATCGGACTAATCTCGTATCATAGCGAAGTCATACTAACCACTCTAGGCCATGAACGAATTAGAAACCCCCGAGGACAACGACCTCCCCGAAAGACCGAGTAAAACGCAAATCAAACGCGAAATGCTTGAGCTATTGGCGCTGGGCAAACGTGTTGTCGAGCTCAGCCCAGATCGCGTCAAGCAGTTACCGCTGTCAGAAAAACTGGAAGAAGCGGTACTACTGGCGCAAAAAACCAACAGTCGCGAGGGCAAAAGACGGCAAATTCATTACGTGGGCAAGCTCATGCGAGACGCCCAAGCGCAAGCCATCATGGATCAAATCGAGACCTGGGAAAAAGGTTCTGTGGCCGATACAGCCTACATGCACACGCTTGAGCGTGACCGCGAGCGGCTCTTAAACGACGATCAAGCGCTCACTGAATGGCTCAACAAATACCCAGACACAGACGTGCAAGCGTTTCGCGCCATGATTCGAGCTGCCCGCCAAGAGCACGCCAAGAACGCTGCCCTGCTGCCTGGCCAAGCTCCACAGAAGAAACACTATCGTGCGCTGTTTCAAGCGATTAAGGCCGCCAACTCAGGCCCCGATGACAGCGACAGCCAGTGAAACCACTGCTTTTAAGAACCACTGAGTAGACACCCCAAAAGGAGCGTTCCCGTGAGTGCATTGCCCGCGCTTGAAGCCATTGAAATTGAAACCGGCCCAAAACCAACCCATAGCGTCATCTGGCTTCATGGCCTTGGCGCTGACGGCAACGACTTTGCACCATTGGTGCCTGCGATGCAACTGCCCGAAAGTCTGAGTGTGCGCTTTGTGTTTCCACACGCGCCAGTGCAACCGGTGACCATCAATGGCGGCATGGCCATGCGCTCTTGGTATGACATCTTGGAACCAACCTTGGTCAGGCGTGAAGACGAAGCCGGGATTTTGGCGTCAGAACAAGCCATCCACACCTTGATCGAACACGAAATCGCACGCGGCATACCAAGCGAGCACATTCTTTTGGCGGGCTTCTCACAGGGCTGCGCCATGACGCTGCACACGGGTCTGCGTTTTCCAAAACGCTTGGCTGGGTTGATTGGCTTATCAGGTTATTTACCACTTGCTGACCGTGCTGCTGGCGCATTTCATCCAGCCAACCGCGACACGCCGATGTTTATTGCTCACGGCAGCCACGACCCTGTCGTGGCACTTGAGCGTGGTGTGGCCAGCAAAGATTTATTCTTGGCTCACGGCTACAACGTGCAATGGCACACCTACCCCATGGCGCACAGCGTTTGCCCTGAAGAGGTGGGCGATATCGCACGCTTCATGCACAAAGCCTTATCGTCGGGCTAGCCCCAAGTCTAACCAAACGCGCCGCATACCCGGATCATCAGGATCCGGGTCGTTGACCATCCCCAGGCCCACCATTAGCGACAACATGGGGCGATTGTTGGCCAACACCAAACCTTCGATATAGGCTAAGCCTTGCTGGCGCGCCGCCTCAATCAAGCTCGTCATCAAACGTCTACCCAAGCCACGCGCCTGCCACGCATCAGCAATCACAAGCGCGTATTCCGCCCCCAGGCCATCAGGGTTGCGCAAATAATGCGCCAACCCAATGATGGTCTGGGGGCGGTCCTGGTGATCATGATCCAAAGACTCAATGGTCGCGACCAAGGCGAGTTCTCGGTGGTAATCGACTTGGGTGTAGCGCGCCAACATGCGCGGTGTTAATTCACGCATCATCGACACAAACCGCATGTAACGCGCCTGTGCAGACAAGAGTCGCGTGAAGTCTTGCAAGGCCTGTGCATCATCGGGTCGGATCGGGCGCAGCACACCCTCTTGACCATCAGGCAGCGGCAAACGTTGAACCCATTGGCGTGGATAGGGGTGAATTGCCATGTGCGGGTAACCCTCAAGGGCCGGGTCTGCGATGGCGCTCGTTGGATCCAACGTCACCGACAAGCCAGCGACTTTAAGCCGATCATGCCGAATGACAATCGGATCAAGTCTGAGCGCCAAAACAGCGGGACACTCGCTCACCAAGTCGGAAATGAGTTCAAGCGCAATCAACAGTTGCTTGAACACGGCGTTTGAAAAATGCTCGCGCGGCAATTTTTGCCAAAACTGGCTGCGTTGAACCATGCGTTTGGCCAAAAAATAATTCAACGGCACTAGGTCAGCGCCAGCTTGGTCAGGCGAAAAGACACCCAAAACGCCACCCGCACCGAACCGAATAACCGGCCCAAAGCGGGCATCGCGCGTGACGCCAATTGAGGATGGGACCTCCAACACTGACAAAGCCTCATCGCCCAAGGTGGCGTGTACACCCATCGCCTGCAAAGGCTGCAGTGGCACATGAAACGCGGCTAGCAACGCCCAAGCGTCTGGCCCATCTAGCTGTGTTTTACCGGCGGCTTGCCAGTGATTAATAAGTCGACGCGCTTGTTCTAAATCGGGCTTCTTGTGGTCAGGCTCTGTGGGCTGGATCTGCAACAAAAGCTGCTGGTTGTAGTGGTAGCGCGCCAAAATACCAAAGGCATTGGCGGCAGATTCTGGGGTGCGAAAGGCCGAAGCACCCGCATCGTCAAGCACACGACGAATGGATCGCATGTCAGCATCACCCATAAAGCACGTTACCACCGGCTTGACGGCTTTGGGGGCGAGTTGCGCCAGTAAAGTGGCCACCGCTTTAAAGTCAGTGCGCCGGTCAGGGGCAAGCATCACCAACACACCGTCGACCTCATTATCAGCAATCAGCGCGCTCATGATGTCATTGAGTAACGATGCCGTTAAGGGTTGGTGTGTCACCACAGGGTTGAGCGCTAAAGCGCCTGGCTCAAGCAGCTTGCCCAAGCGGCGACGAGTCGCAGCCCCAAGGACGGCTTTTTCAATCGGGCCACCTTCAACGGCCAAATCTAAGGCCAACTGGGCTGGGCCCTCGCCATTGGCAAACACCGCCACGCGCCGCCCTACTGGGCGGCGACTGTAGCCAAACACTTTGATCGCAGAGAACAGCTGAATAAAGTAGGTCACGCGCACCACACCAGCCCGCCGCAAGGCCGCATCAAAAGCCAAATCGGCCATCAAAGGCTCGTTGGCTGCGCCCGAACGCAACACGACCACGGGTTTGATACTGGCCGCAGCCCGTATGGCACTCATGAATTCCCGACCCGAGCCGATGTCCTCTAAATAGATGGCGATGCTGTCAGTGCGTGGATCACCGGCCAAATAGTCGAGTACTGCTGGCAATCGGGTGATGCCTTCATTACCCAAGGCGATTGTTGTCGAAAACCCAACGTGCACATCATCAGCCCAATCCATGACCCCAGCCATGACGGTACGCGATTGGGCCACCAATGCCGCTCGGCCAGCGCGCGCTAGTAAAGGGTGCTGACTGAGATTGAGACCCAAGTGAGGGCGCTGCAACCCGAACGAAAAAGGGCCCAGCAAAGCGCACTGGTGTTCGCGTGCCCAAGTGTTACAAAGCCCGCGCGTTCGGGCTGGGTTTGGATCAACCACATCGTGCGCCATCACGATCATGGCGCACGGTCGGTACGGCGCCACGGCTGCCAAGGTTGACTCAATGAGTAAAGGCGGCACTGCAATAACAACCAATTCGACCCGTTCGGTGGCGGCAACACCCGTGAGTTTTTCGGGCACAGTGGGTGCCTGCCCACTTTCGAACGCCACCGCTGTGGTGCGCGCGCGCAGCCCTGAAGGCAAGGCTTGAAACAAGGGCAACACACGATCACTGACCACCAACAAACTACGCGGTTGAAACAACGGATCAAGGGCGTGGCGAAGCATCATCTGGTGGCCCAATGAGACAGCGACTGATCTGGCTCTAAAATAACAACTTATTTCATCGTAGCAAACTAATGCTGCGCCACAACTGTTTTACCGTGTCGCCACTCAAAGAGCCATGACCCAATCACCTGCCACTCGCGTCCGTACCCGCTTCGCCCCTTCACCAACCGGCTTTCTGCACCTTGGTGGCGCTCGCACCGCGCTTTATGCTTGGGCCTATGCCAAACACCATCAGGGCGACTTTGTGCTGCGTATTGAAGACACTGATTTAGAGCGCTCAACACCTGAAGCTGTGCAAGCCATTCTCGATGGCATGGCCTGGCTAGGGCTCGCACCCGACGAAGGCCCTTTCTATCAAATGCAACACATGACGCGCTATAAAGCCGTCATCAGCCAGATGTTGGCCGATGGCACGGCTTACCACTGCTACAGCACGCCTGAAGAAGTCAATGCGATGCGCGAGCGTGCCCGCGAGCTGGGCTTAAAACCAAAATACGATGGCACATGGCGCCCCGATCTCGGTAAAACACTACCAGTCGTGCCAGCCAACCAAGCCCCCGTGGTGCGCTTTAAGAACCCCTTGAGTGGTGCCACGCAATGGCACGACATGGTCAAAGGCCCAATCAGCATCAACAATGAAGAGCTTGATGACCTGATCATCGCACGCCCAGACGGCACACCCACTTACAACTTTTGTGTGGTGGTCGATGACTGGGACATGAACATCACCCATGTCTTGCGCGGTGACGACCACGTCAACAACACGCCCCGCCAGATCAACATCCTAAAGGCCTTAAACGCCCCACTACCCGAATATGGCCATCTGCCAATGATTCTTGGCCCCGACGGCGAGAAACTCTCCAAGCGCCACGGTGCGGTCAGCGTCATGGCTTACGAGCAAGAGGGTTACTTGGCTGAGGCCATGATCAATTACCTGGCGCGCTTGGGCTGGAGCCATGGCGACGAAGAGATTTTCTCGCGCGAGCAGCTCGTTCAATGGTTTGATTCAAACAGTTTGTCGAAATCAGCCTCGCAATGGGATCCCAAGAAACTCAACTGGGTCAATGCGCATTACATCAAAGCCGCTGACAACCACTGGTTGGCAGACGCCATTAGCCCACGCCTAGTGGCATTGGGCGCTGACCCGCTGAAGATCGACTTGCCCCAAGCGGTCGAATTACTCAAAGACCGTTGCGAAACGTTGGTCCAACTCACAGAGGCCAGTCTACTTTTTTGCGGGGCGCCTGTCGCACCCGATCCTGAACTCGTGGCCAAGCACATCAATGATGAGGTCAGGCGTGCGGTGGCAGACTTTACGCAAGGGGCTACCGAGGTTCAGTGGCAACGCCAAGCCATTGGTGCTTTGATCAAGTCAGTTCTGGCGCAACACCAGATGAAAATGCCACAGCTGGCCATTCCATTGCGCTTGATCGTGGCTGGCACCACACAAACCCCCGCCATTGATGCGGTGCTTGAAATCATGGGCCGCGAGGCTGTTTTAAAGAGACTGCGGTCTTTTTAGGGCTAGGTCAGCAACCCTCAAAATATAAAGCAGTGTTTTGGGCCACCGATTATCCCTTTCTGAGTCGTCTCACGTTTCGTGAGCGCACATACCTGCCACAACCCTGAAATGCAAGCACGCATTTTTTTATGGTGGGGATCGTGGCAAGAACCACACAACTTTAACCATCGACGACGATTTTGACATCACGGGCTCGCTTAAGACATGCCTTTGGCTACCGTCTTTTTAAGGTTTTTGTTGATCATGATCTAGGGTTTGCCCGAATTTTTTTGGCCAGATTTGTCTTGCTCGGATCGAACTAAGACACTAGAATTTGTGCTTAAAGCATTTCTAAGCACTACATCTTGTGTTTAGACACCAAATTCTATGATCCCGATTATTGACAAAACACACGGGGTCTCATGTCTCTAGCAGGAGCCGCCATGCAAGTCACTAGCACTGTAAAACCCACTTCAGGACAAGTACTCACTGGGCAAACCGCTGACGTCCAGTCTAAACCTAGCCAATGGTCAAACTACAATATTATTCGCCGTAACGGCGCGGTCGTTAACTTCGAACCCAGCAAAATCGGGATCGCAATGACCAAGGCCTTTTTGGCTGTTAACGGCGGTCAAGGTGCCGCCTCAGCTCGTGTGCGCGAATTGGTTGAGCAGTTGACTGGCCAAGTGGTGGGCTCGTTGGTTCGCAGCCGACCAAACGGTGGCACGTTCCACATCGAAGACATTCAAGATGCTGCCGAACTGGCGCTGATGCGCTCAGGCGAGCATGATGTGGCTCGCTCATACGTTTTATATAGGGAGCGTCGCTCACAAGAGCGCGCCCAAGCCGGACAAGCCGCCTCACCTGCGACCGAGCACTCTATTACGATTAAGGAAAATGGCGTGTCCAAGCCATTGGACTTGGCCAAGCTCAAAGCAACGATCGAAGGCGCTGGCGTTGGCCTAGAAGAGTTCGTCGACACCGACTTGATTTTGAAAGAAACACTCAAGAATCTCTACGACGGTGTACCCATTGAAGAGGTCTATAAGTCGGCCATCCTCGCAGCTCGGGTTCAAGTTGAAAAAGATCCCGCCTACAGCCGAGCAACCGCGCGCTTGTTGTTGCACTCAATTCGCAAAGAAGTACTTGAGCAAGAGGTCTCACAAGAGGCGATGGTCACTGAGTACGCCAACTACTTTCCCAAGTTCATCAAGAAAGGGATCGAGGGCGGTTTGTTGAATCCTGAGCTCGGCCAATACGATTTGAAACGCCTAGGTCTGGCTTTGGATGCTAAGCGTGACTTGCAATTTGACTACCTTGGGCTGCAAACACTGTATGACCGTTACTTTCTACACCTGAAAGGTCAGCGCATTGAACTGCCACAAGTGTTCTTCATGCGTGTGGCCATGGGTCTGGCACTGAGAGAAGTTAATCGCGAAGAACGTGCGGTTGAGTTCTACGAGATCCTATCGTCGTTTGACTTCATGAGCTCCACGCCAACACTATTTAACTCTGGCACTTTGCACTCACAACTGTCGTCTTGCTATCTCTCGACCGTTGAAGATGATCTCGATGGGATCTACGAAGCCATCAAGGAAAATGCTTTGCTCGCCAAGTATGCTGGTGGCTTGGGTAATGATTGGACGCCAGTGCGCGCCATGCGCAGCCACATCAAAGGCACCAATGGCGAAAGTCAAGGCGTTGTTCCATTTCTGAAGGTCGTCAACGACACGGCTGTTGCTGTGAACCAAGGCGGCAAGCGTAAGGGCGCGGTGTGTTGCTACCTCGAGACGTGGCACTTGGACATTGAAGAGTTTCTTGAGTTGCGTAAAAACACCGGTGATGAGCGTCGCCGCACGCACGACATGAACACCGCCAACTGGATTCCTGACCTTTTCATGAAGCGTGTCATGCAGGCTGGTGACTGGACCTTGTTCTCGCCATCAGACTGCCCTGACCTGCACGACAAAGTCGGCCAAGCATTTGAAGAGGCCTACGTTGGTTATGAAGCGAAAACCATCAGCGGTGAGATCACGCTCTTTAAAACGATGCCAGCACTCACGTTGTGGCGCCGCATGTTGTCCATGTTGTTTGAAACCGGCCATCCTTGGATCACTTTCAAAGACCCTTGCAACATTCGCTCACCGCAGCAACATGTGGGTGTGGTTCACAGTTCGAACCTCTGCACTGAGATCACGCTAAACACCAACGACTCTGAAATCGCAGTATGTAACTTGGGTTCTGTTAACTTGGTTGCCCACTTGACCGAGCAGGCCGATGGCAGCTTGCTACTTGATCACGACAAGTTAGAGAAGACCATCAACATCGCCATGCGCATGCTTGATAACGTGATCGATATCAACTATTACGCCGTGGACAAAGCACGCAACTCAAACCTGCGTCACCGCCCAGTCGGTTTGGGCATCATGGGTTTCCAAGATTGCTTGCACATGATGCGCATTCCTTACGCCTCCAATGATGCGGTTGAATTTTCTGATCGATCAATGGAAGCGGTTTGCTATTTTGCGTACGCCGCATCAAGCAAATTGGCTGCCGAGCGCGGCGCATACGCGTCATACGATGGTTCACTTTGGTCGCGTGGCATCTTGCCGCACGACTCGGTGGCCATGTTGCGCGAACACCGTGGTGGGTACGTTGAAGTCGACGATTCGAGCACGTTAGATTGGGATTCGTTGCGTGCACGCATCAAACAACATGGTATGCGTAACTCAAATTGCGTTGCAATCGCCCCAACCGCAACAATTTCAAATATCATCGGTGTGTCTGCATGCATTGAGCCTACTTATCAAAACTTGTACGTTAAATCAAACCTATCCGGCGAGTTCACTGTGGTTAATCAAAACCTAGTGAGAGATCTCAAGAAGCTGGGCCTCTGGGACGAAGTCATGGTCGCTGACCTGAAATACTTCGACGGCAGTCTATCCAAAATCGATAGGATCCCCAGCGCGCTACGCACGCTTTATGCCACCGCCTTTGAAGTTGATACCACTTGGATCGTGGAATGTGCGTCACGTCGCCAAAAGTGGATTGATCAAGCGCAATCGCTAAACATCTACATGGCAGGTGCTTCCGGTAAAAAACTTGACGACACTTATAAGTTAGCGTGGTTACGTGGTCTAAAGACCACCTACTACCTGCGCACGCTCGGTGCCACAAGTGCAGAAAAGTCCACCGGCCAAGGTGGCGAGTTAAATGCGGTTAGTAGTGGTGCTCTGGGCGGTGTTGCTGCCGCGAGCCCAACACTGCCTGAAGCTGAAATCGTTGGTGCTGCTTGCACGATGAGACCTGGGGATCCTGGTTTCGAAGAGTGCGAAGCCTGCCAATAAACCAACGAAAGGAATTTGATATGTTGAACTGGAACGAAGAAACCATCACAACCCATAAGCCGGCGACAGCGCCAGCGACTGGCATCACATTGATCGACAACGGACTGCGCGAAGCCACCGGTGTGTTTGGTGATGTCGCCCTCCCAACCCCTGGCGTCACTGAAAGTGCGAGCACCACCAAGGTCGTACAACAACGCGTCAATGTTGCTGACAAGCGCATCATCAACGCCAAAACTGACGTCAACCAACTGGTGCCGTTTAAATACAAATGGGCTTGGGAAAAGTACCTAGCCACTTGCGCCAACCACTGGATGCCGCAAGAGGTCAACATGTCGCGTGATATCGCGTTGTGGAAGAACCCCAATGGCTTGACCGAAGACGAGCGTCGTATTGTCAAACGCAACCTCGGATTTTTTGTGACTGCTGACTCGCTGGCAGCGAACAACATCGTCTTGGGCACCTATCGCCACATCACGGCACCTGAGTGCCGTCAATTCTTGCTGCGCCAAGCCTTTGAAGAAGCCATTCACACACATGCTTATCAGTACATCGTTGAAAGCCTAGACTTGGATCAAGCCGAGATCTTCAATGCTTACAACGAAGTGCCCTCAATTCGTGCCAAAGACCAATTCCTCATCCCATTCATCGACGCCATCGCTGATCCAAACTTCAAGACCGGCACGCCCGAAGACGATCAAACGTTGTTGCGTTCTTTGATCGTCTTTGCTTGCCTGATGGAAGGCTTGTTCTTCTACGTTGGTTTTACACAGATTCTTGCACTGGGCCGTCAAAACAAAATGACTGGTGCCGCAGAGCAGTACATGTACATCCTGCGTGATGAATCGATGCACTGCAATTTCGGTATTGACTTGATCAACACCATTAAGCTGGAAAATCCTCACCTCTGGACGCCAGCGTTTCGTGAAGAAATTCGTGAACTCTTTAGCAAGGCTGTTGAGCTTGAGTATGCGTACGCAGAAGACACCATGCCCCGTGGCGTGTTGGGCATGAACGCAGCCATGTTCAAGTCATACCTGCGCTTTATTGCGAACCGTCGTTGCCAGCAAATTGGCCTTGAGCCATTGTTTGCCCAGGAAGAGAACCCCTTCCCATGGATGGCAGAAATGATTGATCTAAAGAAAGAACGTAATTTCTTTGAAACGCGCGTCATCGAGTATCAGACAGGTGGAGCACTGAACTGGGAATAATCACCTAGGTCAGAGACTCGAAACGCGAGCTATAACAGCGGCCGGCAAACAACTGGCTGCTTGAATGGCCACCTTGAGGGCGGGATGCCAAAGCATCCCTACCGAAGGGTGGTCATACCGCATTCGCAGCCTCAGTCAATGCTAGCCGGAATCGGCAAAAGTGATTGTGGTTGTGAATAGCGCGAGCCTTGTGGTCGACCCAAAAAGGGCAGTCCTCAAGGCGCGCGTTCCTTGTTTTGGGTCCCTGAACTAAAGGAGTTAGACAATGGCAACAGCCAAAAAAGTAGCAAAGAAGGCGCCAGCCAAGAAAGCAGCCGTTAAGAAAGTCGCTGCCAAAAAGGCCCCGGCAAAGAAAGTAGTCGCTAAAAAAGTAGTCGCTAAAAAAGCACCAGCTAAGAAAGTTGCTGCTAAAAAAGCACCTGCTAAGAAAGCCGCTGCTAAAAAAGTAGTTGCTAAAAAAGCGCCTGCTAAGAAAGCCGCTGCTAAAAAAGTAGTCGCTAAGAAAGCACCAGCCAAGAAAGCCGCTGCTAAAAAAGCACCTGCTAAGAAAGCCGCTGCTAAAAAAGCACCTGCTAAGAAAGCCGCTGCTAAAAAAGCACCTGCTAAGAAAGCACCCGCAAAAAAGGCTGTAAAAAAAAGTCCTAAAAAACCGGCTGCTAAGAAAGCCGCAGTAAGAAAGCCTGCGACAACTGCGCCTTCAACCGCTGCCGCACCTGGTGCGAAAACAGCGTTGAACCCAGCTGCATCATGGCCTTTCCCAACGGGTGGTCGTCCCTGATCGTTTAAGGGATCGACCGCTTACCGGTCACCGCCCAGCTTAAGCTGGGCGGTTTTTTTTGCGTGCCAGGTTTATACAGATATTTTGCTCATGATCGTGCGACAATGACGGCATTAAATGACTTTTAACGGTGCGTTGGCTTCAATGTCTGTTGATATCTTGCAATTTCTAATCGAGATTGGTTTCACAATCTTGGGGGCTGCCTTTCTAGCCAGGTGCTGGTTACACGCGATTCGGTTTCACCCGTTTAATCCGTTTTCGCAGCTTATTTTTAGGGCAACAGAGTGGCTTTCCAAGCCCTTGCGCGGCGTCTTACCCTCAGGCAAATCGATCGATTACGCCAGCCTTTTCGGGGCTTATCTGATCGCAGTGGTTTATCTGTTCGCACTTTGGATTATCGCAACGCGCGCCTTACCACCCTCTGAACTGATTGTGCCTGGGTTGATGGCCGCTTTGGTCACACTGGGCCGTTGGTTACTGAACCTCATCATTTGGTTAACACTGATTCAAGCCGTTCTTTCTTGGATCAATCCTTTGGCACCGATGATGCCGGTCCTACGAACACTAACAGCACCGTTGCTCGAACCCATCCGACGCATCCTGCCAAACTTCAGTGGATTTGATTTCTCACCGCTGGTGTTACTGATACTGGCGCAAATCGCCATGATGGTACTTAGCCGAATCAATTTCACCTTATTCGGTGTTTAGTGGTGTTGCTTGCTAACCGCTTGGGATTGGCGCTGTTGCTACTCGGCTGCTTAATGGCCACCACCCATGCCTTTGCCCAAGTCACTTTGCTGCCAAGTGCCTTAGAAAAGAGCCTTCAGACGAAGGTCACCGAGCAGGTCAAGACAGACCCAAGCCCCAACGACATCAATGCGCAGCGCAAAACATTAGAGGCTGGACTCGCACAAGCAAAGGAAGCATTGGGTATCCGTAGCAACGAGTTGCGTGAGCTGACAGGGCAAAACACCCCTGAAAAAAATGACCTGACCGACACGGTTCGCTCACTCGGCCTGATCACAGCGCGTTATCAACATGCACTCGATGGATTGAAAGCGCTTGAGCGCTTATCCGAACAAGTCAAACAAAGTCGCACTGCAATCCAAAACTGGGTGCCGCCTAGTGGTGGGCCACCTTGGCCGTTGTCTCTCGGTGACCAAACCTATGTCACCATGATGCAAGCGACTCATGCTGCCAAACAGCTTGACGGCCACACACAAATGCTAAAACGCAATCAAGCCGCCCTTCTCAAACAACGGCGCGATCTTGAAATTGAACGCAACCAAATTTCAAATCAATCGTCCCAATCGCGCCTGAACCATCGCAACGCCGCTTCTAACGCTCAGTTATTACGCCTTCAGACCGAGTTATCGGCTGTGGAACTCGAGTTAGTATTCTCTGACATCCGCTTGCAATCCAATTACCTTCGCCAAACAAGCGAAACCCTCAATGCAGAAGCCGCTGGTAAAAACTGGGCCTACTTTGACAACCGCTTTACCTTTGACCCAATAGCCTTCAAACGGATTGATGATCAAATCAAAAACGATCTGGTGAAGAACACTCATCAACGTCAAATAACTCGAGCGCGTTTTGATGAGGCGCTAAGCCAAGCTTGGACGGCCACCACTGCTTTAAACACGGTAAGCGCTGCGCCTGATGCGACTGCGCAATCAATCGCATCAGCGCAACGGGCAGTCCAACTGTCCGATGCTCAAATGATAGTGGCGCGTATGCGTCGCGACATTACCTTCTATGAAATGGAAATGTTGAGTGTCACACAGCGACTTTGGCAGGTGCGGTTTGACATATACAACGGCAATGATAAATCGCTTGATTTGCAGAGCCTGTTCTCCGAATACGGGGATATCGGACTTCAGCTCAAGGAATGGCTCGATTACGATACCCTCTATATTGAAGAAAAAAATCGAGCAATGCGCGAGCTACGTAATGCCGCTGTTTTGGCTGAGAGCGAAGAAGAAGCAAACTTTCTTAACGCGATGGCCGAGACTGCGCAACAAGAGATCTTAGCGCTCGGTGAGGCCGTTACTAATATTGAAAGCGTACAAGTGCTTCTCACACTCACGCAACGCGAGCTGGCGCTAGTCCGTAACCAAGCGAATTGGAAGGAACAGCTCGGTTATGTGGCAAACGATATTAAAGACTTTACGCGTTGGCTTTGGCACTTCCAGCTATTCACGGTAACAGACAACATCGTTGTGGATGGTCGGACAATTATCACTGAACGTAGCATCACCATTGGCAAAAGTATTGGTGCCATTCTGATTTTGATTTTGGGGTTTGTACTGATTAGACGACTCATGACAAGCGTCATGAAAATTGCGATGCGTCGTAACAAAGTCTCGCAGAATACCGCCATGATTGTCACGCGCTGGATCACGCTCTTTGCAGGACTGACGTTAATCGTTTTCAGCTTTATTTTGGTGGATATCCCGCTGAGTATTTTCGCCTTTGCAGGTGGTGCCTTAGCCATTGGGATCGGTTTTGGGGCGCAAAATCTATTGCAAAATCTGATCAGTGGCTTGATGTTGCTGATTGAAAAGCCAGTACGCGTGGGTGATTGGGTCGAGGTCGGTGGCCTAACAGGTACTGTCACTTCGATTGGTATTCGCTTTTCCACATTGCTAAGCCCCACTGGCACAGAAAACCTCGTGCCCAACAGCGTGCTCGTACAAGAGAAACTGGTGAACTGGACCTACTCGTCGCCAGAGGTGAGGCGTGAAATTGAAATTTGGGTCGACTACACGGCAGATGCTGATCACGTCACCGATTTGCTCATGCTCGCCGCCTCACAAAACCCAGTGGTGCTGACAACGCCATCACCACGGATTTTGCTCGATAGCTTTACCGATCGTGGCATGCTCTTCAAACTACAGTTCTGGGTCCCAATGGTCCCGAACGTCAGTGGCCCAGTCGTGATGAGCGAAGTCAGGCGCGAGATATATGCCAGTTTCAAGCACCACGGCATCGCTTTTGCCTACCCACACCGCACCATCGACTTCAACAGCGGCGCAGCGCCGATTAACGAGCCCCGGGCATAGGCGCGACGCGTGTCACACCGGTCCCGCTAATAACCTGCACACGCTGACCGACCGTTATTGGCTCATCTGCCGCTTGGGCAATCACACGGGTTTCACCATTATCTAGTCGCACGGTGATTTCTAGGCCATCACTTTTGCCCATGCCTTCCTCGACTTTATTACCAACGAGTGCACCCAAGATGGCACCCCCGACAATGGCCAAATCTCGTCCAACGCCGCCACCCACGGCGCTGCCCGCCACACCACCCAAGGCACCACCTGCGACCATACCAGCACCTGATGTCTTGTCTTGTTGAATCACGATCGAACGCACATTGGTGACTGTGCCGTTGCGAACGATCTGTTCAGACTGGGCTTGGCTGTAGGTATAGACCTTAGATGACGCGCTTGGCGTGCTGCATCCAGCTAGGCCAACGGCTAACAATACCAAAAGACCAGAGAGCGCATATTGACGCGCACCCGACTTAAGTAGGCGTGCTGTAGATTTGTTCATGGCAATTGATCCGATCAAAAAAGGTTCTGAATCTATCTTACAACGTGACGCCATAAGTGCTTTGCATCAACGTGCCAATTTCAGCCAATGACGGGGTGTGATTTTGTGGACCACGCGAAGCAATTTTTAGGGAGCCCATCACATTGCCCAGCATACACGCCTTTTCCCATGACCAGCCTTGGGTCAGACCGTGTAGAAGTCCTGCCCGATGGGCATCACCACAACCTGTCGGATCGACCACAGCGGTGGGTTTGATCGGCGCAATGTCAATGGCTTGGCCCGCCAAGTAAAGCGTGGCACCTTCAGCGCCACGGGTCACCACCACCGCATCGAGATCCTCAGCCAGACTTTGTGGTGTTCGGCCAGTTCGCTCTTGAACCACACTGGCTTCATAGTCATTAAAAGCCAATGCTCGCGCTTTACCAAAGACGGACAATAAGTCGGGGCCGTCAAACAATGGCATCGCCTGACCCAAATCAAAAATGAACGGAACACCCGCCTTCGATAAACGCTCAACATGTGCCAGCATGCCGGCTTTTGAATCTGGCGCCACAATCGCCCAAGCAGCACCTTGTGCTGAGGCAACGTTGTCGGCCGAACGATCCATGGCACCGGGGTGAAACGCGGTGATTTGATTGTCATCAAGATCAGTCGTGATAAAACATTGCGCGGTAAACATATCGGGTAGTAGACGGATGTGCTCAGTGGGAATCCCAAGGCGCTTGAAGCGCTCAAGATAGTCACCGGCATCTTGGCCAACGGTAGCGACTGGCAAAGGTTGACCGCCCAATAGCTTTAGGTTGTAAGCAATGTTGCCTGCGCAGCCACCAAACTCTTTACGCATGGTCGGCACCAAGAAAGACACGCTCAGCGCATGAATGCGATCTGGCAGGATGTGCTCTTTAAATCGCCCGTCAAAGACCGCAATCGTGTCAAACGCCACTGAACCGCAGATCAAAACTTGTGAAGACATATTTTTTACCCGGCACGCGGGCTCCTATGGAAAGAATTTTTCAACTTCGAAGCCGCTAACGGTTGAACCCGTTACCCGCATTGGTATTTCAAGACTGGCTTCTTGCTGCGCACCAAATGGTCGCGCCAACAAGTCAGAGGGCAAATATTCTGATGGTGCAAGCGCGCGTCGAATTACCACCGTGCCCGACGCATCTGAAAACACAACCATCAAACTCGGCCATGGTTGTGCGCGGTCAAAACGATTTTGCAAGGTCAGACGCAAAATATAGTCATGCACACCGGCCACGGGTTGATTGGTGGCCAATTGCAAAGAAGAACCCACCACAAAAATCCGTTCAATTCGCCGCACATAACCCACCTCACAACCTAAGGGTCGGCATACTTGCTCAAGAAGCGGGCGCAAGGTCGGCACGCTGCTGGCGACATCATCGCGATAAACGTATAGCAATTGCCCCAACAAAACCAACGACAGCGCAACCGCACCCGACAACCAAATCAACGCCCTCGAAGACGACTCTGGCTCTTCGTCTTCCATGAAATCGGGCACTGTTCGACCAAAAGCCGACGGGTCATCACCGCGCAAGCGCGCCTCACCCACAATCTTGACTGCAGGCTCAGCCCGTTCGGGTACCGACCATTCAGGCTCAGCCGTCTCGTCGGTGAATGATTTAAAAACAGGTTCAGAACGACCCGATACTGGTGCTGAAGGATAAGTCATCAGTGACGGTTCTGTGGGCTCAGTGGTCACAGAAGACTGAAATGACGATGCCGGCTTCGATGCCCAAGCCGCCGCGGTGGGTGCACGTCGTTCAGCCACTATGCGAAAGACCTCAGGCGCGGCAGAAGCGGCGGGTACGGCAGGCACCGTTACCTTTGCAGGCTCTTGTTTGAGCTCTGATTCAAGCGCTGGGTTTAGCCTTGTTTGCTCACCGACTTTTTGAGTCAAAGTCGGCAAACTGTCTTGCAGACACTCAAAACCATCAAACACATGTGAGCATTGCCCACACCGTACCAAACCATCATGCAGTCGCAACAGATCAGCGGTCACAGAAAAGCCGCTATCGCACTTGGGGCAGCGTGTCACCAAACTCACGACGCTTGCTCACTAGGCCGTTGGCCTGCCAAACACACCCAACCGTCTAGGGCCTGCCAGACGGTCAGTGCAATCCACGGCTGATAAAAAACCGCCACTTCTTCAGCCTGGCGCTCTAACACGCCAGACAGCACCAAAGAACCACCTGGTTTGACACGCTGACTGAGCATTGGCGCCAACACCTTTAAAGGATTCGACAAAATATTGGCAACCACGACATCAAACTGCCCGTCTGGCAATGCGTCGGTTAACCCTGCATTCAATGTGACTTGGTTGACCGTGGCGTTGTACTCGGTGGACTCGACGGCCTGCTCATCAATGTCGATTGCCCATGTGTCACCAGCGCCTAAGCGCCTTGCCGCGATTGCTAAGATGCCTGAACCGCAGCCGTAATCCAACACAGTGGCGTTTGCCGGTAGCTCGCTTGAGAGCCAACGCAAACAAACATGGGTGGTGGGATGGCTACCTGTGCCAAACGCAAGGCCAGGATCAAGTGCCAAGGTGATGCGGTCAGTGACTGGCAAATCTTCTTGATGCCAGCTCGGCACAATGAGTAGTCGATTGCCCACGGGTATGGGGCCAAACTGCGATTGCGTCAACCGCACCCAGTCTTCGTCAGGTACTTCTCTAACCTGCCACGTGGTGTCCAAATCAAAAGACAATTGTTGCTGTGCTTGAACCATCACCTGCTGCGGATCAACACCATCGGCCAGCAAAGCCAACACGCGGTTGGTTTGCCAGCCTTGCGGCGAGGCTTCGCTGCCGGGCTCACCAAATATCGGCTGCTCTTCAGGCGTATCGAGATCAGCATCCTCAACCGAGGCACACAACGCGCCCGCTTCAAGCAAGGCGTCAGTGACCGAATCAGCCTGCTCACCCGGGCAATACAGAACCAGTTCACGCATGACGTTTGCCTCCGACCACAAGGACCAACATGGCCCCAACCAACCCCTCATTCAAAATCAGGGGCGCTCTGCCAATTTGTGCTCAAGGTAGTGAATGCTCGTGCCGCCTTCCATGAATCGAGCATCAACCATCAACTCCCGATGCAAGGCAACGTTGGAACTAATGCCTTCAATCACAATCTCTGACAAAGCGGTCCGCATTCGGGCCAAGGCTTGCTCGCGAGTGTCACCATAGGTAATGACTTTGGCGATCATTGAATCATAATAGGGCGGAACAAAGTAACCGTTAAAGGCGTGCGAATCAATTCTCACGCCTGGGCCACCAGGCATGTGCCAATTGGTGATTCGACCAGGACTGGGCACAAATTTAAAGGCGTCTTCAGCATTGATCCGGCATTCAATCGCATGACCACGAAATTCGATGTCACGTTGCTTTAACGTGAAGGGCTCACCGGCTGCAATCCGAATTTGCTGCTGCACCAAGTCGATTCCCGTGATCAGCTCCGTGACGGGGTGTTCAACCTGAATCCGGGTGTTCATTTCGATGAAGTAGAACTCATTGTTCTCAAACAGAAACTCGAACGTACCCGCACCCCGATAACCAATTTTGCGGCAAGCCTCAGCGCAACGCTCACCGATTTTCTCGATTAGCTTACGGGGTATGCCAGGCGCTGGGGCCTCTTCAATCACTTTTTGATGGCGACGTTGCATCGAGCAGTCGCGCTCACCAAGCCAAACCGCTTGCTTGCCACCGTCGGCCAAAATCTGAATTTCCACATGGCGAGGGTTTTCAAGAAACTTCTCCATGTAGACTTCAGGGTTGTTAAACGCCGCGCCAGCTTCTGTCTTGGTCATGGTGACCGCGCTCAGTAACGCAGCCTCCGTGTGAACCACACGCATGCCGCGTCCACCGCCACCGCCAGCGGCCTTAATGATGACGGGATAACCCACCTCACGCGCGGTTTGAATGATCACTTGTGGATCGTCAGGCAACGCCCCCTCAGAGCCTGGCACCACGGGCACACCCGCAGCGATCATGGCTTGCTTGGCGCTGACTTTGTCACCCATCAAACGGATTGATTCCGAGCGTGGCCCAATGAATACAAATCCACTTTTTTCGACCCGTTCAGCAAAATCAGCATTTTCAGACAAGAAGCCATAACCAGGGTGAATCGCTTGCGCATCAGTCACTTCAGCGGCGGAAATAATCGCCGGCATGTTCAAGTAACTGTCTTTTGATGGCGCTGGGCCAATACAAACCGACTCATCAGCCAGACGCACGTATTTGGCATCGCGATCGGCTTCGGAATGGACCACTACCGTCTTGACGCCTAGTTCACGGCAGGCGCGCTGAATGCGCAATGCGATTTCGCCTCGATTGGCGATCAGAATTTTTTCAAACATGGTTACACAATCACAAACAAGGGCTGTCCATACTCGACCGGCTCGCCGTTGTTGACTAGGATCTCTTTAACGACACCCGCTTTGTCGGCTTCAATCTCATTTAACAGTTTCATGGCCTCAATGATGCACAGTGGCTGGCCCTGTTGCACCGATTGACCCACCTCAACAAACACGGCTGAGCCAGGGCTCGGCGACCGGTAAAACGTACCAACCATGGGCGATTTAACCGTATCGGCCTCTAGCGCAACTGGTGCTACCGGCGCTAACGCTACCGGAGCCGCTGACTCATTGGCAACAGGTGCGGGGGTGGCATACACGGGCGCGGGCGCCGCAGCATAGGCAACAGGCGCACTCGACTTGACGATCTTGACTTTGTCCTCACCCTCGGTGATTTCGAGTTCGGCGATGTCAGACTCCGCGACCAAATCAATCAGTGTTTTGAGCTTACGTAAATCCATGATGAATCTTCCCAGAGGGTCAGTTAAATAGAGCAAATAAAAATCATTTGTGTGTTTGGTCGCCGATTAAAGTTTTGGTGATAGCGGTTGCTTGAGCGCAAACATCAAGGCGGCATGATAACCCTCAACGCCCAAACCGGCGATCACGCCTAAGGCGATCGCCGACAAGTACGAATGATGGCGAAAAGCTTCTCGGCGATAGACATTTGAAAGGTGAACCTCCACAAACGGCAAAGCGACACCAGCCAAAGCATCACGAATGGCAACGCTGGTATGGGTATAAGCACCTGCGTTGATTAAAATAAAAGTGGTGCCATCAGTGAGCGCTTGCTGAATTCGATCCACCAGCACGCCTTCCGAATTGCTTTGAAATGACGACAGTTCGGCACCTTTTGACTGCGCCGCTGCCAACAACTCGGTATCAAGTTGTGCCAAAGTCTGTGTGCCATAGATGGCCGGCTCTCTTTGCCCCAATAGGTTCAGGTTCGGGCCGTGTAAAACCAAAATGCGGTGTGACATGGTGATCGTTCGCTCGTCTTGACGGTTTTATCCATCATAGCGCATGAAAAGACCCGCTAGAGTGCCTAAAGCGTCTATCTTTCATTCATTTGTTGTTATTTTCGCAGTTAAACCGCTGAACCGCTTACCAGTTTGGCCACTTGTGCGCTCAGTGAATCGGGGTCGACAGGCCCCAAAATCACAGGACCAAGATCGCCTTGGGCGCGCACCAAAACCGTGAACGGCAAACCGCCAGCCACATTACCCAATGCCCGCACAAGACCAAGCCCGCCATGCCCTGCCACAAAGATCGGGAAGGATACGGGTATTTTTTTCACAAATTCGGTCACATTTGACGCCGTATCAATGGCAATCCCCAAGAACTGTGCGCCCGGGTGTTGTTGCGCCAATCGATTCAAATCAGGCATTTCTTTCACGCAGGGCGGGCACCATGTGGCCCAAAAATTAATCACCAGCGGGCGATCCCGCCATTGCGCCATGCTCTGTTCGTTACCTGCCATGTCTGGTAATACAGCCGCAAAAAACGACTCGATACCTGGCGTAGTCGCAGTCTCCGAGCGAATGGCTCGGTTGGCCTGGGGCGCACGCCGTGAGCTCTGTTGCCAGCCAAAGTAGCCAACACCACCCATTGCCGCTAAGCCAACGGCGCCAATAATTGCAGTTCTTCTCTTCATGACTTAATCATAGCGCCACAAAGCCAAATATGACGATCTAACCATCTACAATGCAGTCCAAGCGAGCGGTAATTGATTGTTTTAAAGCGCCCGCGATTGCGTTCAAAGGAACCCATTCTCATGCACCTGCACATCCTAGGCATCTGCGGCACCTTCATGGGCGGTCTGGCCCTGATTGCGAGAGCAGCGGGTCACCGCGTGACGGGTTGCGACCAAGGCGTGTATCCACCCATGAGCACGCAGCTTCAGGAACAGGGTATTGACCTAATTGAAGGGTTTGGCGCTGACCAACTGGCGCTCAAACCTGATTTATATGTGATCGGTAATGTCGTTAGTCGCGGCAACCCCCTGATGGAAGCCATCCTCAATCAAAACGCTGCGTTCATTTCAGGGCCTCAGTGGCTAGGCCAGACAATCCTTAAAGACCAACACGTGCTGGCGGTAGCTGGCACCCACGGCAAAACCACCACCAGCGCCATGCTGGCTTGGATTCTGCAACGCACAGACCAACAGCCCAATTTCTTGATTGGTGGGATTGCCCCTGGGCTTGGTGTGTCCGCTCGATATGAGCCAAACAACAAACTTTTTGTGATCGAAGCCGACGAGTACGACACCGCATTTTTTGATAAACGATCCAAATTTGTGCATTACCGTGCACGCACGGCCATCCTTAACAACTTAGAGTATGACCACGCCGACATTTTTCCTGATCTTGGCGCCATCGAAACACAATTCCACCATCTGGTTCGAACTGTGCCCGCGCTCGGTCAAATTGTCATGCCAGCAGGTGAGCCCGCGCTAGAACGAGTCATCGAACGTGGGTGTTGGACCCCAGTGGAGCGAACAGGTCATGCCGACGGCTGGCATCAGCAAGAAACCGACAGCACTCAAAAAACCATGATCTACCGTGGCACCCAAGCCGTGGGGGCCCTGCAATGGTCGCTTACCGGTACTCACAACACCCAAAACGCACTGGCTGCGTTAGCCGCCGCGCATCATGTGGGCATCGCGCCTAGCGTCGCACTAGAGGCTTTGAATCAATTTGAGGGTGTCAAACGACGCATGGAATTGCGCGGTACAGTCAACAACATCACCGTTTTTGATGACTTTGCCCACCACCCGACAGCCATCGAAACGACACTGAAAGGATTGCGCGCCAGCAATTCCAATGCTCGCATCATCGCCGTGCTTGAGCCCCGCTCAAACACCATGAAACTTGGTGCCATGGCCTCACGGCTACCCGCCTCGCTAGCCTGCGCAGATTTGGTGTTTTGTTATGCGCCCGACCAAGGCAAACACGCCCTCGGCTGGGATGCCCGCGATGTTTTGGCCCCGTTAAGCGACAGAGGTAAGCCCGTGCAAATCGTTGATGCCATCGACGCCTTAGTCGCAGCGATTACACAAGTCGCAAAATCAGGCGACCAAATCGTCATCATGAGTAATGGTGGTTTTGGTGGTATCCACGACAAGCTCTTGGCCGCTATTAGGCAAGGCCCGTGATGATCCTATATCTGCATGGCTTTCGATCAGCTCCCACGTCGTTCAAAGCGCAATTGATGGCTCAAGCGGTTTTAAATACAGCCTCACACCCAGACCTAAGCCAGCATTGGGCCTGCCCGGCCTTACCTGCTAGCCCCGCACTGGCACTTGAATTGGCGCTTGAACAAGCGCAACGATTGGCCACTCTAGCGCAACGCCCCATTGCGGCGCTCACCATAATCGGCTCTTCACTAGGCGGCTTTTACGCGACGGTATTGGCCGAACGCTTGGGCTGCAAAGCCGTGTTGCTAAACCCAGCGGTTCATGCGCCGCGAGATTTGGCCACCCAAATAGGTACTCATCAGCAGTACCACAGTGACGAGCCGTTTCATTTTTTACCGGCCTATGTCGACGAATTACAGCTTATGGCCCCAAGCCAAATTACCAAGCCCCACCGTTACCTTCTGATTGCGGCAACTGGTGACGAAATCCTAGATTGGCGTGAAATGCGCGACTTCTTTGCAGGCAGTGCTCAAATTATTGTTCAAGGCAGCGACCACGGACTGTCGGACTTTGCGAATCACATCCCAGCGGTCTTAGCGTTTGCAAGCGCTAAGCTTGCACCACCACAGGTTAAATGAATGTTTGTTTTGTTTGAAGAAAGTGGCAGCTTTAAAGCAGCCCTCATAAAAACCGAAAGCGATACTAGCTTACAAATTGAGTCGAGCTCTGGCAAGCGCAGCAAAATAAAACGTAGCGACTGCGTCTTTACCTTCAGCAGCCCTGATCCCGAGACGTTACTTACACAAGCCCCAGCCTTAGCGCAGGACATCGAACCGGCGTTTTTGTGGGAAGTTGCCCCACAAGAAGAGTTTGACGTTCAAACGCTGGCCACCGACTACTTTGGCCATGAAGCCGATGCTTTGGAAAAAGCCACACTGCTTTGGCGCTTACACGATTCACCGATTTATTTTCATCGGCGCGGCAAAGGCAAGTATCGGCCCGCGCCACCAGAGATCTTAGAGGCCGCACTCGCTGCTCAAGCGAAAAAACAAAAAGCGCTCGATCTTCAGGCCGGTTGGGCACAAACCATGGTCGACGGACAGCTACCTGAAGAGATTGCGGCGATCGCCACCACGCTCATCACGCGACCTGATAAAAATAGCGCCGCCTTCAAAGCCCTCACCCAAGCGTGTGAGCAATCACGAGAAACACCTGAGCAGTTGCTGCTTCGCTGTGGTGCCTGGCCCCATGAGCTGGCGCTGCATAGGGCCAGGTTCCTTTGGACTCACTTTCCAAAAGGCACTGGCTTTGCCGATGTTGACCCCTTAGCCGCGCATGACGACTTGCCTTTGGCAGACGTCACGGCCTACTCCGTTGATGACATCAGCACCACTGAAATCGACGACGCCCTATCGGTGACGGCATTGGAAGACGGCTGGCTTTGTGTCGGTATTCATGTGGCTGCACCAGCCCTGGGCGTGACTCGTGACAGTGCGCTTGATCAATGGGCACGCGCACGCCTATCGACGGTTTACATTCCCGGCGAGAAAATCCCCATGCAACCAGATGCGGTGATTGACCACTACTCGCTGACAGCCGGTCATGCCGTTGCTGCATTGTCGCTCTACGTTCAAGCCCATCCCGACACCGGTGAAATCCGCCATTTTGAAACCCGCATCGAACGGCTATCGGTCACAAACAACCTGCGCCACAACGAACTCGATGCGCACATGACCGCAGAGGCACTGGACGATCCCACTCAAGACCTGCCTTATGACACTTGGGTGCGTCCGCTGTGGCGCTTATCCAAAGCCCTGTCTGCTAAACGCGATGAACGCCGCGGCAAACCGGAATTCAATCAGCGGGTTGATTACAACTTTTATCTTGATGGCCCAGCCGACGATCCGCAGACCCCGGTTCGCATTGAACCTCGAATGCGCGACGCGCCTTTGGACCGCATTGTGGCCGAATACATGATCCTGGCCAATCGTTTGTGGGCCGAACAATTGGCAAGCCATCAAATAACCGGCATTTTTAGATCACAACAAGCCGGCCGTGTGCGCATGAGCACCTATCCTGGTCCACACGAAGCCATCGGTGTGGATTACTACGCATGGTGCACATCGCCGTTACGCCGTTACGTTGACATGGTGAACCAACGCCAGCTAATTGCTATCGCCCAACATGGGGTCTCAGCGGCATTGGTCGCCCCCTACCAACCCAAAGACGATGATTTGTTTGCTGTGGTTTCAGCATTTGAAGGGCAATACGCCATTTGGTCTGATTTTCAGCGGCACATGGAACGCTTCTGGTGTTTGCGTTGGTTGCAACAAAACCAAATCACCCAATGCCAAGGCACCCTCATTCGAGACGACCTCATCAGACTGGACGATATCCCCTTGGTTCTCAACGTGGCGGGGCTCCCAGATCTCCAAAGAGGTGCCGCCGTCACTCTAACGCTTAGCGACTTTGATGAACTCGCACTAACGGTCGTGGCGCATTTTGAGAGCGCTAGCGACTAGAATTTGATGGCATATCCAGTTACCGTAACCCTTTGCTTCACCCCCTAACCGGTGCCATGACACACGCTAACCCCGCGATCGCCTGCTTGCAATGGTTTGCCGCACCCCGGCAACACTATTTGCGCTGGGGCATTGCCTTGTCGCTTTGCGTGCATGCCGCTTTTATGATCTGGCGCCCAAGCGTGGCGATTCAGCCCAAGTCGAACCTACCCAACCTTGAGGTCGTGCTGGTCAATGCGTTTTCTGAGCAAGCGCCCCTGGCACCCCAGTTGATCGCCCAAGAAAACCTCGAAGGCGGTGGCGATCAATCACAACGTATGGCCAGTAACCCAAGCCCGCGTGTGGGTGAAGCCGCCGAAGACCTATCCTTGGTTGAACTCAGCCAGCAACGTCAGCAGCGCGAAGCCGAGCAAACACAGCTATTGAAGCAGCTCGAGAGCGCTTGGGCCGTAAAACCCAATCAGCTTGAATCAAAAATCAATGATCAAGAACCCACGATTGGCCCAGATCAAGTCGACCAAAGAGCCCTCGAGCGCAATGCTCGCCTAGCTGCCATTCGAGACCAAGTCGAGCAATCGAACAGTCGCCCACGCAAATACTTTGATGCGCCATCGGCCATCGCCAACCCGTTTGCCGCTTATGTTGATGCTTGGCGTACACGCGTCGAGCAAACCGGTAGCCAGCACTACCCGAGCGCTGGCGGTCAACGCCCGGTTGGCAAGCTGCAGGCCACTGTCACCATTAACGCCAACGGCCAAGTCATTGCCGTCGAAATTGATCGGCCAGCTGCTGACCCGCGCCTGAATCAAGCTGTCAAACGAATCATCGAGCTGGCCCAACCCTTTGCGCCCTTTCCGACAGCACTGGCACAACAAGCCGATCAGTTGGTCATCACGCGAACTTGGGTCTTTACCCCTGGCTCACTCACCACCGGATCCCCCTGATGACTGCAAACACGATTAAGCCCTCTTTCGCTGTGATTGGCCATCCTGTTGCCCACAGCCGGTCACCAGCCATTCACAGTGCTTTTGCCCAACAAACGGGCATTATCTTGCAATACGATCGTCTGGAGGCAGCACCGGCATCATTTGAGACGACTGTCGCCGATTTCTTTGCGAACGGCGGTCAGGGCCTTAACGTGACAGTCCCATTCAAAGAACGCGCGTGGCAGCTCGCCCAAGCCAACTTAAGCACACGAGCGCTGTTGGCTGGTGCGGTCAACACGCTTTGGTCCTCACCGAGCGGCTTGCATGGTTGCAACACTGACGGCGTGGGATTGGTAAGGGACCTGCAACGGCTAGGATTGCTTGGCTCAGCACCGCGCGTCTTGCTGCTAGGCGCCGGCGGTGCTGCCAAAGGCGTGATTGGACCCTTACTTGATGTGGCCTGTGAACATTTGCACGTAGCCAATCGCACGGCTGCTCGCGCCCAAGATCTGCGTCTAGCCTGGCTCACCCAGCGCCCAGAGGATAAAGCGCGGCTTTCAGCGAGCGGCTTAACAGACCTGCCCAACATGCATTGGGATTTGGTGATTAACGCCACGGCCAGCAGCCTTCAGGGTGAGGCACCTGAGCTGCCTGAAGGCGTGTATCGCGAGCACACCCGAGCCTATGACATGATGTATGGTTCGAATCCCACCGCCTTTCTCCAGCAAGCGCAAGCGCACGGGGTCACCCAATCAGCTGATGGGCTCGGCATGCTGGTTGAGCAGGCGGCAGAGAGTTTCTGGATCTGGCATGGCGTTTTACCAACAACAACCCCTGTGATTGAAGCGATACGTCGTCAGATGCAAGTGGCTGTCCGGTAAACTGTTTCTCATGTCCACAGCTCGCAACTACCTCGCCCGCGAAATCTACCGCTCGACCTTGGTCGTGATGTTGGCTTTGATGGGTTTGTTTTCTTTTTTTACGTTGGTCGATCAGCTTGATGCGGTAAACGACCGATTTCCGCTCAGTGCGCTTTTTTACATTGAAGCACTTGCCTTACCCACTCGCCTATACGACTTGCTACCAATTGGCCTATTAATTGGCTCAATCGTGGCGCTGGCCGGTCTTGCGCAACGCAACGAGTTGGTAATTTTGCGTGTATCTGGTGTGGGATCCATTCGCTTGCTTGGCATGTTGTGGGCGATTGCAATACCCGTGATGGCTTTGGCCGTCGTTTTATCCGAATTTGTCACCCCTGCGGCCGAAATTCGTTACAGCGAAGCCAACATGGTGATGCGCGGCAAAGTTCAAGGCGGGCGGCTGGTCAGTGGCTACTGGTTTAAAGAACCGACAGAGAGCGGTGGATCGCGAGTGATCAACGTGGGTAAATTACTGAGCTCCGGTGAAGTCGCTGATATCTCCATTTATGAACTCGATGCCAACGCATCACTTTCCTTTTTGAGGCAAGCCAAACGCGGAACGTTTGAGGGCGGCCAAATGGTTTTATCGGGTGTTACTGACACGATCGTGCCAGAGGGTGCCGTCGGTGCTTTGACAGATGGACTGCGGCCCGCGCAAGCGCTCATCACCGTGCGCGAAGATCCTGAGCAACGCATGCAAACCTCACTCACGCCAGGACGAATCGCCGCCAAGATTGCAACGCCTGAACTCATGTCGCTGCTTGCCCTGTGGGATTACATCGGTTACCTACAAAGCAATCAACTCGATGCCGATCGTCAAATCGTCGCCGTCTGGCGCAAACTCGCCTACCCCTTCACCTTGATTGTGATGCTCACCATCGCTGCCCCTATTAGTTACATGCAAACACGTGCGGGCGGTGTCGGTGCCAAAATGTTTATCGGTATCTTGGTGGGCACTAGCTTTTTTATGATCAGCCAGCTTACGCTAAACGTGGGCACGCTTTATCGATGGCCACCCATTGTGACCGCACTGCTACCGAGCACCATCGTCTTCTTACTGGCGCTTGGCACCGTTTTATCGATGGAGCGCCGGCGCGGCCCAAAAGAGCATAGACCCACAAAACGACAAGCTGAGAAGTCAATCGCATGAAAGAATCCGACATCTGGATGATTGGCGACATACAAGGCTGTTGCGATTCGTTCAACGCGTTAATCAACCACCCCGAGATTGCTGAGGATCCGAACGCCCGATTCTGGCTGGCTGGGGATTTGGTGAATCGCGGTCCACAATCCCTGCACACCTTGCGTCGCTTGATGACCATGGACGACAAAACAGTCGTGCTCTTGGGTAACCATGACTTGCATTTATTGGCCGTGGCCGCAGGCGTTCGGGCTCCCAACAAAAACGATACCCTGCACGAGATCCTGACCGCACCCGATGCGGGCGACATCATTGATTGGGTCCGTCACAGAAAACTCGCTCACTTCGAGCATGATCACCTCTTGGTTCACGCTGGCGTCTTGCCCAAGTGGACGGTTAAAAAAACCTTGTCACTGGCCCACGAAGTTCAGGAGCAGTTGCGCAGCAAACAATGGCAAAGGGCAATCCACAAAATGTATGGCAATGAGCCCGTGCAGTGGAAAGAACAACACAAGGGCGGTAAGCGTTTGCGTGTCATCGTGAACGCCTTAACGCGACTTCGGATGTGCACCGACAAAGGCCACATGGCTTTGTCCATCAAGTCATCACCTACCCAGCGCCACGAAGGCCTGGTGCCGTGGTTTGACGTACCCGGTCGTGCCACAGCCGATACAACCGTGGTGTTTGGTCACTGGTCAACGCTCGGGCTCACGATCAGGCCAGACTTGGTTTGCTTGGACACGGGTTGTGTTTGGGGTGGTCACTTGACTGCGGTTCGATTACGCGACAAGAAAGTCGTACAGGTCGCCTGCCATCAAAGTATGGACCCGCTACACACCCATTAACTGGCCTGTAAGCCGCGGGTCACGACCGCACGGATGGCCTCGCGGGTTTCGGCCGCCAAAGCCGCCCTTGATGGCTTTTCTTGTCCGGCCAAAGCCACAGGTGGCAAGAAAGTCAGCCCCACGCTCACGCCATTAGCTCCCAAGATTCGCCAGAGGTTACGGATTAATGATTCCTCACCGACAAAGGCTGGCATGGCGCTACGCTGACCCAAATAAAAATACGTCAGCGCCACAGGCTGGACGGTGACTTCGATACGCCGACCGGGTTCAAATAAATTGCCATAAAAAGAAAGCACGTCAAACCCTTCAGAGGTGGTGCCCTCAGGAAATAGCCCCACCACTTGACCGCGTGCAAATCGTTTCTGCATGGCATGCCCGACGCGCTGCACCGCATGACGAAACCCACGCTCAATAAAAATGGTGTCAGCGCCTGCGGCTAACCACCCCAATAGCGGCCATCGACGAATTTCTTGCTTGGCCACAAACGTGGTGGATCGCACCACATTGAGTACAAAGATGTCTAACCATGAAACATGGTTAACCGCCCACAGGACTGGCCCCTTTAGCTCTGGTTCGCCATGCACGCGCACACTTACCCCACAGAGCCACAAAAGCACTTTAGACCACTGCTGCTTAAGCCATAACCGAGTATTTAATCCAACCCACCAAAAGCAAGTCGCGATCGTCAAAAGGCCACCCAATACCCACAGTGAGATCGCAATCGCACGTGGCACAAACCGAATTAATCTCAATGCGCTAACTCCCAGATGATGCGTCCACGCACACCAGTGGCCAGCACTTTGGCGGGTAGCTCCATCCCTAAAAACGGGGTGTGTTGACTCTGGCTCAACAGGCTCTGACGTTCAACAGTCCAGTAAGCATCCAAATCAACCACACAAAAGTCAGCCGGTGACCCCACCGACAAGCCACCAATAGGTGGCATCGCGGGCGCCGATAGCGCCAAGACTTTGGCAGGCCCTTGCGTGACACGTGCCAAGGCATCTAGTAGCGGCACCTTGTCTTCCAAAGCCCATTTAACGGCCAAAGACAACAACAACTCCAAGCCTGTTGCCCCAGCCTCAGCCTCGGCAAAGGGCAGTTGCTTGCCATCATCATCGACAGGCGTGTGATCTGAGCACAGCGCGTCGATCGTGCCTTGTGCAAGCCCCATTCGCAGCGCCTCTCGGTCTCGCTGGCCGCGTAAAGGCGGGTCAAGTCGGTAGTGCGTGTCGTAGTACCCAATATCGACGTCTGTTAAGTGTGCATGATTGATCGACACATCGCACGTAACCGGTAACCCTTCTGCTTTGGCTTGCTGGATCAAAGCCAACCCAGCGGCTGAAGAAACACGGCAAATGTGTAGCCCCACACCCACAGCGCGCTGCAGCTCGAACAACGTGTGCAGTGCAATGGTTTCAGACTGTTGTGGGACGCCAGACAGACCCAAGCGTGAGGCGTAGGCGCCACTTGCGGCCACGCCACTGCGTGCCAACCAAGGGTCTAGCGGCCTAAGCCACAAGGTATAACCAAACGATTTGGCGTACTGCATGGCACGCAATAGCACCCGCGTGTCTGAGACTGGCCGATCGGCCTGCGCAAATCCAACGCACCCGGCTTCGGTCAACTCAGCCATTTCGGTGATGATCTCTCCCTTCAATCCCACAGTCATCGCGCCCAGCGGGTAAATGTTGACTTGATCGAGCTGTCGCGCACGATGCTTGAGCATCTCAACCAAACCGGGCTCATCAAGCGGTGGATCCGTATCAGGCGGTAATACCAGACTCGTAATTCCACCAGCCATGGCCGCGCGAAGCTCAGACTCCAATGTGGCGCGATACTCAAAGCCAGGCTCACGCAATTGGGCTGACAAATCCACTAAGCCGGGCATCACAACCTTGCCAGCCACATCAAACACACGGTCAGCCGCGAAAGCGTCAGGTGCTTGACCAATCGCGGCCACTCGACCACCTGCCATCCAGATGTCAGTCACGCGGTCAACACTGGCCGCTGGATCCATCAAACGCGCATTCTTTAGATGCAATCTCACGATGAAGCCCCCGCAACAATACTCATAACCGCCATGCGCACCGCAATACCAAAGGTCACTTGATTCAGGATCACCGACTGCGGACCATCGGCCACCGCAGACTCAATTTCCACTCCGCGATTCATCGGTCCTGGATGCATGACCAAGGCATCGGGCTTGGCGTACGCCAACTTTTCTTGTGTCAAGCCGAAGTGCTTAAAGTACTCGTGTGATGAGGGCAACAAAGCACCACGCATTCGCTCATTTTGGAGCCGAAGCATGATGATCACATCCACATCCTTTAAGCCCTGAGCCATGTCGGTGTATGTCTTTACACCCATTTCGGCTAATCCGCTGGGCAAGAGGGTCAACGGGGCAATAACCCTGACCTCAGCCACACCCAAGGTGGTTAAAGCATGAATGTTTGATCGCGCCACTCGCGAATGCAACACATCGCCAACGATTGCCACCGTCAGATTGGAAAACGACTTTTTAAAATGTCGGATCGTGTACATGTCTAACAACGCTTGCGTGGGGTGCGCATGACGACCGTCGCCCGCATTGATCACATGCACATCGGGCGATACGTGGCGAGCAATCAGGTAAGGCGCGCCACTCGATTCGTGGCGCACCACGAAGATGTCAGCTTGCATGGCCGATAGGTTGGCAATCGTGTCCAACAGGGTTTCACCTTTGGCCGCCGATGACACATTGATATTTAAATTAAAAACGTCGGCTGACAAACGGGTTGCTGCGATCTCAAAAGTGGTGCGTGTGCGGGTCGAGTTTTCGAAGAAAAGGTTGAAAACGCTTTTGCCACGCAACAACGGTACTTTCTTCACGTCGCGCTCAGCCAAGGGAACGAAAGTCTGTGCGGTGTCCAAAATGTGCTGCAGGATGTCGCGCGACAGTCCTTCGGTGCTGATTAAGTGCGTCAGCTCGCCATGTTTATTTAACTGAGGGTTACGCATCCGGCGTCTCTGGTTCGATATGTAAAGAAAACGTGCCTTGTTCGGTTCTGGCTAGCACCACACTGCCCCTTGAGGCTTCAGCTGTCTGCCAAGCTGAAAAATCAGCACAAATGGGCAATTGACGCTCTTGGCGATCAATCAAGACCACCAGTTTGACACTAGCGGGACGCCCGTAGTCAAACAATTCATTCATCGCCGCTCGAATGGTGCGCCCGGTATACAAAACGTCATCGACCACGATCAAGTGGCGGTCAACCACGTCAAAGGCGATGTTAGAGGGTGTGACTTGGTTGTGCAGCCCGATCCGGTCAAAGTCGTCGCGGTAAAAGCTGATGTTTAAGCTGCCCATGGCACCTGGCAATTTGAGGTCGTGTTGCAAGCGCTCTGCTAGCCATGCCCCGCCAGACAAAATGCCAACCAAATGCACCTGCTCTTGGGGCAAATCCTTAATTAGGGTTCGAACACCCTCTAGCAACCTTAAATAAAGGTCCTCCGCGGTTGGCATGTCAGCCAGTCGATCAAGTGATTGGGTCATGGTGCGTTTCCTGGTTGCCTATCAGATGGCAAATCATCGAAGTACCTTTGCAGAATAATAGCCGCTGCGACCGCATCATCGGGCGCGTTTCCAACCACGGCTTGCGCTTCCATGCTTGAGTCTCTTTCATCCACCAAAAAAACGGGCAAACCCAGCCGGCCGGTGAGTTGATTCGCAAAGCGGCGCGCCTGTCGGCTCGCAATCTGTTCGCCACCATCTGGCGTTAGTGGCAAACCCACCACCAACGCTTGGGGCTGCCACTGCACCACCAACTCTTCAATGCGCGCAAATCGCTTGGTTTTCTCGGGCGAGTTGATGATTTCAAGCGGCCTAGCACGACCCAGAATCGTGTTACCCAAAGCCACCCCAATACGTGCCATGCCGTAATCAAACGCGAGCAAGGTTCGCTCGTCAGGCATGCCCAGCCGATCCAGCAAGCATGGCTGGGTCAAATCCCAACAGCCTCATGGCAGCAGGGTAACGGGACTGCGGGGGCTCATCAAAAATAATCGATGACTCAGCGGCCACACTCAACCAAGCATTTTGGGCAAGCTCTTGCTCGAGCTGCCCCGCCCCCCAACCGGCATACCCCAACGTCACCAGGATCTGTGTCGGGCCTTGGCCACTGGCCACAGCCTGAAGCACGTCACGCGATGTGGTGAGCGCCATGGATTCACCCAAATGAATACTCGAGGTGTATTCGCCTGCTGGTTTGTGCAACACAAAACCTCGGTCTGTTTGCACAGGGCCGCCGTAAAAAACCAGCTGTTCAGATGACTCTTCAAAGGGTGGGTCGGCCACATCAGCACCCTGAAGATCAACTTTTTGCAGCAAATGCGCAACAGTTAAGTCCGTAGGCCGATTAATCACCAAACCCAGGGCCCCACGGTCAGAGTGCTCGCAGACGTAAATGACCGTGCCCGCTAAGTCACCATCGACTGAGCCTGGCATGGCCATCAAAAAATGCCCCGATAAATCCATTGAGGCGCTCATTGGTTCAGACTTCCATCATCTCAAAGTCCTCTTTGCGGGCACCGCACTCGGGACAAACCCAATTTGGCGGGACATCCGCCCATTTGGTACCCGGTGCGATACCCTCTTCAGGGCACCCTTGCGCCTCGTCATAAATCCAGCCACAAATTAAGCACATCCAAGTTTGCATGGTTATTCCGTCGGTTCTTTTACAATGTAGACTCAATCTTACCTAAAGTATCGACAAGTGCCTTCGACAACCCCTTCCGTGACGCTTTTGTTTGGCTTGTTTGACCCCTCTGGTCAGCAAGATCTCCCTGCTGACACCATCACTTGTGCGGTGCACGGCAGCCATGGGGTCTGCGTATTGACGGGCGTCGCAGTCGCCGACACCACCGGTCTGTTTAACGTGGATGCCCCTCTTCCCGAGTCAGTGGATGACCAAGCACGTGGTCTTTTGGAAGACATGCCCATCCACGCGATCAAAGTCGGTAACGTGCCCACCCCAGAGATCGCGAGCATGATCGCCGGCATTGCCGCCGACTACAGCCACGCGCCGCTCGTCCTTCATCTGCCAGCCTCTCAAGCACCGACGGACAACGATGACGAGGATCAGGACTCTGAGCCAAGTGTTGGCGCAGTGCTCGAGCTCATCTTGCCACAAACAAAGGTGGTAGTCATGGGTGCCAATGCGATTGAACGCTGGCTCAATGACGAGGTTTTAGCGCATTTAGACGGTAACGGCGGCCCACAAGCGATTTTGGCGCTTGGCGCCGACTGGGTCTTGGTAACCGCCTTTGCCCAGCGACCTGGCCAGCTGATTAACCTTTTGCTCGGTCCTGAGGGCGAAACCATTGCCTGGCCTTGGCAACCCGTTGGCGCCCGGGTACAAGATCTCAACGGCCTGATTGCCACGGCAATCGCCAACCACCTCGCCGCAGGCCTCTCGGTTCCCGAGGCTGCCAAACAAGCCTGCGCTTACGCCAGCCTCGTTGCTACTACCGCGTTTCAAGCTGGGATGGGGCAACGACTGGTCTCACGATTACCCTCTAAGGCGCCATCCACCCCATGACAACCCGTCCCGTGTTTCCGAGCGGTCTTTACGGTGTTACCCCCGATTGGGATGACCTTTATCAACTCTCACAAGCCATCGAAGCTGCTGCCCGTGGCGGCATGAAAGTTCTTCAGTGGCGCCATAAAACATGTCCAGCACCCCGCATGATCGGCATGGCGCGAGAAGTTAAACGTGCCTGTCACGCCAACGGCGTACTGCTGATGATCAACGACCATTGGCGCGTGGCTGAAGCCGTGGGCGCAGATGGCGTTCACGTGGGGCGTGATGACGACAGCCCAAATGCGGTTCGCTTGGCATTAGGACCCGATGCTTTGATCGGTGTGTCATGCTACGGTGACATAAACCATGCCAAAGAAATGCTGGCACAAGGCGTAGATTACATAGCCTTTGGCACCATGTTTGCCTCAGCAACCAAGCCACACGCCATACCCACTGACCACCAAATCCTGACCCAAGCCCGAGCTTTGGTCGCCCAGACTGGATCTAACGCCAAAGTGGTGGCCATTGGTGGCATCACGGCCCATAACGCTGCACCACTGGTTGCTGCTGGCGCAGACAGCCTAGCAGTGGTTGGTGGCCTCTTTTTGGCACCTGACATTGAAGCCTCAGCTCGTGCTTTGACGCACGCCTTTGCTTAAAAACATCAATCAGTCTTTTCGAAACTGGAGGACCTAGCAACATGTCCCGTAATGCAGAACTTTTTGAACGAGCCAGCCGCAGCATCCCTGGTGGCGTTAATTCACCCGTTCGAGCCTTTCGCTCGGTTGGTGGCACCCCTCGATTTGTGGCGCGTGCCAAAGGCCCCCATTTTTGGGATGCCGAAGACAAACGTTATATCGACTACATCGGCTCTTGGGGCCCAGCCATCTTGGGCCATGCCCATCCTGAAGTGGTTAAAGCGGTGCAAGAAGCCGCCGTGCACGGCCTGTCTTACGGCGCACCAACCGAAGCGGAAATTGAAATTGCCGAGTTATTGATCGAGCGCATCCCCAGCATTGAACAAGTGCGCTTGACCAGCTCTGGCACAGAGGCCACCATGAGCGCCATCCGTTTAGCCCGTGGTGCCACCGGCCGCAACAAAATCATCAAATTTGAAGGCTGTTATCACGGCCATGCCGACAGCCTGTTAGTCAAAGCCGGTTCGGGGTTACTAACATTTGGCAATCCAACTTCAGCAGGTGTGCCACCCGAATTTGTGGCCCACACCATTGTGATTGACTTCAATGATGCACAAGGCGTTCAAGAAGCATTTGCCGCGCATGGCAAAGACATTGCCTGTGTGATTGTCGAGCCCATGGCTGGCAACATGAATCTGGTGAAGCCAGTGCCCGGTTTCTTGGAAACATTACGCAGCGAATGCACAGCGCACGGTGCAGTATTGATTTTTGATGAAGTGATGACAGGCTTTCGAGTCGGACCGCAAGGCGTACAAGGCATCACCGGTGTGACACCTGACCTGACAACGCTGGCGAAAGTTATCGGCGGTGGCATGCCGATCGGCGCCTTTGGCGGCAGAACCGACATCATGCAAAACATCGCACCGATGGGTGCGGTCTACCAAGCCGGCACCCTGTCGGGTAACCCCGTGGCCGTGGCTGCCGGCATCACCACGCTTCGATTGCTTGGCGAACCCGGCTTTTACGATCGCCTGGGTGCTCAGACACGCAAACTCACTGAGGGCTTGGTGCAATGCGCTCGATCCCATGGCGTGCCTTTCAGCGCCGACAGCGAGGGCGGCATGTTCGGCATGTACTTCAGCGAGCAAGTGCCTAAAGGACTAAACGACGTATCCGCAGGCAATATTGAGCACTTCAAAACCTTCTTTCACGGCATGCTTGATCAAGGGGTGTACTTTGCACCCTCAGCCTACGAGGCAGGGTTTGTTTCCTGTATGCACGACGATGCGGTCATCGAGGCGACCCTCAAGGCCGCTGATCATGTTTTTAAAACCTTGAACTGATTCGGAGCCTAGCGCCATGGCAGTCAACCTTGTTATTCCAGATCGCTCAGCCGTTTACCCCGTCGATGGTGTTGAGATAGGGATTGCCAGTGCTGGCATCCGAAAGCCCGGTAAAAAAGACCTGACAGTGTTCCGATTGGCGCCAGGCACCACGGTGGCTGGCGTTTTCACCAAAAACCGCTTTAAAGCAGCACCGGTCAAGCGCAGCGAAATCAATTTGGCCAGCAACACGCCAATCCAAGCGCTAATCATCAACACGGGCAACGCCAATGCCGGCACAGGCCAACCCGGCGATGAGGCTGCTCAACGCATGTGTGAGGCCACCGCGCAAGCGCTGGGGCTAGCCGCTCAAGCCGTGTTGCCCTTTTCGACTGGTGTGATTTTGGAGCCACTACCCGTTGAAAAAATAGAAAGTGCCATGCCAGATGCCGTCGCCGATCTTGCTGCCGACCACTGGTATGAGGCGGCTCACAGCATCATGACCACGGACACACAACCCAAAATCCACTCCAGCCAGATCACCCTCGAAGGTCACACGGTGACCATCACCGGCATCAGCAAGGGCGCGGGCATGATTCGTCCCAACATGGCGACCATGCTGGGTTATCTCGCCACTGATGCCGGCTTAAGCCAGCCACTGCTGCAGCGCTTGGTCACTGACTTGGCCAATCACTCGTTTAATCGAATTACCGTTGATGGTGATACGTCAACCAACGACTCGTTCATCCTCATGGCAACCGGTCGCAGCGGCGCTATGATTGAGTCCGAGGACGATCGACGCTTCATGCCTTTGCGCGCTGCCTTGATGGCAGCGGCAACCGACTTGGCCTGCAAGATCGTACGTGATGCCGAAGGCGCGACTAAATTCATGACCATCCGCGTGGAAAACGCCAGCACGCAAGCCGAAGCTTTGAAAGTTGCCTATGCGATTGCGCATTCACCCTTGGTTAAAACCGCCTTTTTTGCCAGCGACCCTAATCTGGGACGGATTTTGGCGGCCATTGGTTATGCTGGCATTGAAGATCTTGATGTTGACCAAGTCAAGCTTTGGTTGGGTGACGTTTTGGTGGCTCAAGACGGTGGACGCCATCCTGATTACCAAGAAGCACAAGGCCAAGCCGTGATGAGTGAGGCAGAGATTTTGGTGCGCGTATCGCTAGGTCGTGGTGAAGTGTCTGAAACGGTCTACACCTGTGACTTTTCTCACGAATACGTCACCATCAACGCTGACTATCGTTCTTAATCGCAAATGAGTAACATGAAACCGACCCCTGACCTGAGCACTTTGATAGCGCGTGCCGACCAAGTATTGGCGCAATTACAAGCCTGGCTGCCGCCAGCGCCACCGCCCACCGACTGGAATGCTTTGGCCTTTCGCTGGCGCAAGCGTGGCACGGCTCACGGCTGGCTCGATGCGATTCAACACCCACATCGCATCACCACCGAAGACCTGCAGCATATCGAGCGACAAAAGGCGATCATTGAGCGCAACACCCTGCACTTCGTGCAAGGTAAGCCGGCCAATCATGTGTTGATGACTGGCTCTCGTGGCACCGGTAAAAGCTCTCTGGTCAAAGCCATGCTGGCTCGCTTTGCAGGCCAAGGTCTGCGCTTGATTGAGGTCGACAAAGGTGACTTAGGTGACTTGTCAGACATCGTCGATGTGGTTGCAGCCCGCCCAGAAAAATTCATCGTGTTTTGTGATGACCTGTCCTTCGAAGAGGGTGAGTCAGGCTACAAAGCCTTGAAGTCAGTACTCGACGGCTCGGCAGCTTCAACCGGCGAGAACGTCCTCATTTATGCGACCTCCAACCGGCGTCACCTGATGCCCGAGTACATGCGGGAAAACCTGGCGGCCCAGCATCAATCCGACGGTGAGGTCCATCCAGGCGAGACAGTCGAAGAAAAAATTTCATTGTCCGAACGCTTTGGCCTTTGGTTGTCCTTCTATCCGTTCCGCCAAGACGACTACCTTGACATCGTCGCACACTGGCTGCGTGAACTCGGGTGCAGTGATGAATCAATTGCTCAAGCTCGAACTGAAGCGCTGCAATGGACCCTAGAACGCGGCTCACGATCTGGCCGTATTGCCTGGCATTTTGCGCGCGACTGGGCCGCCCGTCATGCCGACTGAAGTACCCACTGGCACCTCAAATGAACGGAGTGATCGCCCAATCATTGATGTTGCCGTTGGTGTCATTCTGCGCGCCGATGGCACAGTTCTTTTGGGTGACCGGCCCGAAGGTAAACCTTGGGCGGGTTGGTGGGAGCTACCCGGTGGCAAACTGGAGCCCAATGAAACGGTGCTCGAGGCACTTTCGCGCGAATTGCAAGAAGAGCTGGGCTTAACACCCACCGAAGCAACACCCTGGGTGACCTACGTTCACCACTACCCGACCACCACCGTGCGGCTGCACTTTTGTCGCGTGACCCAATGGGATGGCCAACCGAAGTCTTTAGAGTCTCAACAGCTCAAATGGGTGACGCCCACCGAGGCGCTGGTTTTACCCGACTTATTGCCAGCCACCTATCCGCCCCTGCGTTGGTTGCAACTGCCCGACCGTTATTTGATTTCAGGAGTGGGGGATGCTGCAAAATGGCCCCTTTACCTTGCGCGCCTCGAAACGGCCTTGCAGAGCGGATTGCG
>ERZ889217.187-NODE-187-length-41274-cov-17.402994_pt1 | contig 41274 bp, 41 predicted proteins | sample MGYA00521098_ERZ889217 | MGnify/ENA primary metagenome ERZ889217 (study PRJEB32303, sample SAMEA104408613) | aquatic metagenome | biome: Brackish water; feature: Pelagic; material: water | place: Baltic Sea | collected 2014-06-10T22:04:00 | depth 2,362 m ... | reverse complement strand
CAAAATGGCCCCTTTACCTTGCGCGCCTCGAAACGGCCTTGCAGAGCGGATTGCGATTGATACAGTGGCGCGAACCGGCTTGGCAGGCCAGCGGTGACACTCCGACGCTAAAAATCGCCTTTGAGAGCGTTTTGCAGCGCTGCCGCGCCCATGGCGCCAAACTATTGGTCAACAGCATCCATCCGCAGGACTGGTGGTTGATGGCCGACGGGGTCCATTTGCGCACTCAAGACGCCCACTTATTGGGCGTGCGACCCGAGATGCTTAAAAACAAATTACTGGCCGTGTCCACCCACAGTGCTGCCGAACTCGAGCTGGCGCGAGCATTACAAGCTGATTTTGCGGTTCTAGGGCCCGTGCTGCCGACCAAATCTCACCCGGGCGAACCAACCTTGGGTTGGGCTGGGTTTGAATCATTGAACCAGCACGCTGGTCTTCCAGTTTACGCTCTCGGCGGTCAAACGCTGGCCACACTTAATATGGCGCAACAGCAGGGTGCGCACGGCGTGGCAGGTATTCGTGGGTTGTTAGATTGGGAACAATGACATCGCCGCAAAAGGCGTTAGAAATGAGTATTAGAGCGAGCAGAGCGAATAGCGAAACGGCACGTCTTTATTAGCCGGTTGCGGCTTAATCTCACCGTCTTGTTCAGAGAAGCGAACCCAAACCATGTATTTGTTGGCACTCATCTCAGGAAAAACCCCCCATTCAGGATCCAACCACACGCGCAGTAGCTGGTAAGACTTGCCCCCGAGCATTTTTTGATAGGCGCCATTGACCGCCACCACATCTTCCCTTTCGCCTGCACTGCGTAGCAGCCGCATGACCAAACCAATGCCTTGATTTAACGGCATCAAAGGCGCAATCCATTGCTGCAAATCCTGACAACGGTGCGCTTCATCACGGCACTGCCAAGCGTGAAACGAGGGCATATCCACTTGAGTGCCGCCACCGGGCACAGCCAGACGACCGCGCAAGCTGGTCAACCAGTCGTTTTCTCGTAAGGCTTGACCGGTTCTGCCCTGACTAGACATGCTGGCGTGGGTCTGATCGATCTCATCGATAACCAACTTTAAAGCCTTTGCATCAACACCAGGATGGTCTTGTAACGCTGACAATGTCACGCGCTGACGCTCAAGATCCTGTAGAACACCGCCTTTAACGTCGGTGCGCTCAGTGACATCTAGTACATCAAAAAGGGTACTGACCGCTACCTGGTGCATCCTTGGATCACCAGGTGCGGAAAAAAATACCAAACGATCAAGGAGATATTCCAAGCGCATCCAAGCCCGCACCCTTTCATTGAACGGGTACTCAAAGCGCATCACGATGACACTCGACGGATCTGGCGTAATCTCATGACGCTAGGTTACACCACTGCTGATGCAAACCCAACACTTGTTGCCTCAGGAATTCATGTGACACGGTGCCATCATTCAGAATCACATCGTGGGCCACCGAGAGTCGTTTCTCGCGGCTGACTTGTGCGTTCAAAATTTGTTCAACTTGCGCCTGACTCAAACCATTGCGCGCCTGCACCCGAGAAATTTGCGTGTCTCGATCACAATCGACCACACAAACCCGATCGACTTGATTTAACCAGCGACCTGACTCAACCAATAAAGGGACCACAAAAACGGTGTAGTGGCCCATCGCCAAGCCAGCTTGGCGTCTCGTTTCTTCACCAATCAGCGGATGCAGAATCGCTTGCAGTTGCTCGCGCGCGGCCTCATCACCAAAAACGTGCGCTCGCATACGCGCTCGGTCCAGCGCGCCCTCATTGGTGATGAAAGAAGGGCCGAACGACGCTTCAATAGCCGCAATCGCCACCCCACCTGGGGCCGTTAGGGCGTGTGCGATCTCATCCGTATCAATAATGGCCGCTCCGGCCTGACCCAAGATCTCGGCAACATAGCTTTTGCCGGATCCAATACCGCCAGTCAGTCCGATTTTCAGCATACTTAAAAAGACTCACAAATGACGAGGGCGTTAGTCGATAACACCAAAAAAGGGCCAAACGGTATGCCCACGTTCAAACGCATCACCGCTCGGTTAGCAAACATCAAGCCAACAGTATAAACAAGCAATAAGGCACTCGCGATGATCCAAACATCAGCCAAAGCTGTCAGACCAACCCAAAGTCCGATTGCCGCGAGCAACTTTGCATCCCCTTGGCCCAATGCATCTCGCGCCCTTACCCTCCGATAAGCCATATTAAAAAGCATCGGCAACGCATAACCCAGGCTCATGCCCCACAATCGATCCAGCGCAGGGAGGCCATCACCCCTGATGACCCAAGAATACCCCCAAGCCAGCAACATCAAAAGCAATACCAGCTCGTTGGGCAAGATGCCCGTCTCGGCATCGACTAATGCCAGCATACCCAGTACAGCCAGCACCAGCACAGTGGCTAGGCATTGCGAATAGGGCAACGCCAGAACTTTGACCAACCACAGGGTATTTAGTAGCAACCAGCACACAAAATAACGATTCAACCAACAGACTGGTAATGCCATCAAGCACCCGCTTGATTGTTCACCAACGAGCTCTGCTCGAATTCGTGCGGTCAGGTGCTGGGCACCCCGTTGGGCAGCCTGCGCCAAGGCAAAAGTGACCATTAGCATCACGGTCAACGCCCCTAATCCTTGCAAAAAAATGGCCCCTGTCATGGCGTAAAGGAGGCAAAAACATTAAAAATGCGTAGAATGAGGCCATCTAAAACCGTTGTCATCGCTTGGTAAATACCCATGTTTCTGTTTCCTGATTTAAACGCCGCGCACCGAATCACTGCTCTTGTTTTTGTGAGCGTCTTAGCGACTGGTTGCGTCAACATGACGGCGCCCGGTTATTACGACCCGCCCAAACCAAGCTCAACGCAAGATGCCATCATGAACGCTGAAGGCGCCGGTATGCGACAGGTCGTGGTGGCGCCATCGCAAATTCAAGTGGGCTGGAAAACCGGCGGCGGCGTTGATCAATTAACGCCGACAGGTCAGGCAGCGATCGATCGTGATGTGGCGGCCGATGAGCCGACACCTGGTCTCATCACGAAACCCGAAACCTTCTTGGGTAACTTGCCGTGTTTTGGGGCGGGGATGAATTGCGCGACTCAGCGCGTGGTGGTCACGCTCGCGCCCAATGGCCGTTGGCGATCACGAATCACTTATTTAGAAAAGCAGCAGCAACAGAGCGGCAAGCCATCCGTGGCACAGGGCTGCTGGCGCAGTACGCTAAGCACACCTCCAAGCCTGCTTTTATTAGACTCGCAAAAAAACGTGCGAACCGAATTGCGCATGACAGCCAACAATATCCTGCAGGTTGTCACCATTGATGGCAATAGCCCAAGCCTGACCTACACCCTGAGTCGTCAACCTGATCTGGATCCAATCTCAGAACTAGACCAGACCCCTGCACCGGTTTGCCGCTGATCGTCCGCGCCGGCAAGCTGCGAGGCCGGACCGGGCCTCGGGTTGATAATGCTGGCGTCAAAATCGGCTTGGCCGTGTTGCGAGAAAAGCGTGAATGCGAGTTGAACGGCGTTTTTCACACCCATCTTTTGAAACAAGCTTGCTCGATGCGACTCGACGGTTCGCATCGAAATGCCAAGCTCGCAAGCAATGAGCTTGTTTGGCTTGCCTTCAAGGACCGGATAAAGGATTTGACGCTCTCGCGCCGTTAAATCTGGCCACACTGGGCTGCTGGCTTTTAAGGACTCACCTTCCATCGAATTTATGCCTCCAACTTTCAGAAACGAAAGTCTGGCAGAGGTGGCTTGATGCGCCAAGCTGACAAATCTAATAGGGCGGGGTTTCCCTTGCGTACAAGCCGAAAAAATGCAACCTCAAAAGCTTCAAACTTCCAGATTGTCGATCAATCGTGTTTGACCCAACTTAGCTGCCGCCAAAATAACCAGGCGCTCACCGCTTGCCACTTCTGAGCTCGTCGGAAGTAACAAATCACGCTGTCGTCGAATGGCAATGTAATCAACCTGCCAGCCACGCGACTTTAAAAAGTGGCTCGCCAGCGTCTGAAGCGAACCGATATCCGTTGCCCCGTTGAGCAATGCATCACGTACGCCACCAATCGTGGTGTAGAGCTCAGTGGCTTGTGATCGGTGTTCTGCACTTAAATAAACATTGCGCGACGAAAGGGCTAAACCATCATCAGCCCGGACCGTTTCGTGCGCCAAGATTTCAACCGGTAGCTGAAACTGGCGGCACATGCTTCGAATCAACATCAATTGTTGATAGTCTTTTTTTCCAAACACAGCCACCCGAGGCTGCACGCATGAAAACAATTTAAGCACTACCGTGCAAACACCATCGAAAAATCCTGGTCGATGCTCGCCCTCTAGAATGCCACCAAGATCGTCAGGCGGTTGGACTCTAAAGGTTTGTGGCTCGGGATAAAGCTCGCGCTCATCAGGCGCAAACAAAACGTAGACGTCTCGCCCTTTCTCGAGCTTTTCAATATCATCGAGCAGGGTGCGAGGATACTTTTCGAAATCTTCATTCGGGCCGAACTGCAAGCGATTCACAAAAATGCTGGCCACCACCGGATCGCCGTGCTGACGCGCTGTTTTCATAAGCGCCAAATGGCCTGCATGCAAGTTACCCATTGTGGGCACAAAGGCCGCCCTGGTCTGGCCGCGGAGCTGGTCACGCAGGGCTTCAATGGTGTGCACTACTTTCAAACACTTCTCCTGACAAGTCTCTGCTTGCTTTAATTAGGCCTGGGCACTGGCATAAGCCAAACGGACGTAAATGGGCGCGTAAGGTTCGGCTTGGGTGATATCGAGCAATGATTCGCGAGCCAACTCGAGCAACGCCAAAAAGTACACCACCACAACAGCAACGGTTGCACCTTCTTTGATGCGCGCCATGAATAACTCGCCGAACTCAACAAAGCGGACATTGTTTAACTGTCGCAGAATGTGTGTCATGTGCTCGCGCACGGACAGCTGTTCGCGGGTAATGTGGTGATGTGCATTCAAATTGGCCCGCCGCAAAATGTCTGCCCAAGCCGACGTCAAGTCATCGAGTTGCACGCTAGGTAGCATTTTCTCAAGTTCAAAGTCTGCAGTGGCTTGCGCATTGTAAAAATCACGTCCCAATCGAGGCAGTTCGTCGAGCTTTTGCGAAGCCAGCTTCATCTGCTCATATTCGAGTAGGCGACGCACCAACTCAGCCCGAGGGTCTTCTGGCTCTTGGCCATCACCGCGGGGCTTTATAGGCAAGAGCATGCGTGCTTTGATTTCAATGAGCATGGCAGCCATTAAAAGGTACTCAGCCGCGAGCTCTAAATTGGTGCCTCGAATCTGCTCAACGTACGACAGATACTGACGGGTAACCTCAGCCATCGGGATATCGAGGACATTGAAGTTTTGTTTGCGAATGAGGTAAAGCAAAAGGTCTAGTGGCCCCTCAAATGTCTCGAGAAAAACTTCGAGTGCATCTGGTGGGATGTAGAGGTCTTGCGGCATGGTAAACAAGGGTTCACCGTAAAGCCGAGCGAGCGCCACCGAGTCGACCACGTCAGGCGTGGAATCGATTGTCGGCTGCACCAGCGCCTGCAAAGAAGCGTTCGGATCGTCATTCGACCCGCCAGACATCATCACAGTTGCTTAATCGTTTTGATAAACGTAGGGCCGCTGGGCCACATGCGCTTGTTTAAAGCTATCAATCAGTTCAGGGTCTTGGGTTTTGTCCCACAAACGGGCACGCCCCTCACGCTGACGTTTTTCAACATCAGGATGCTCTTTCTTGTAGCTTTTTAGAAACTGAGTAAATTCAGATTCGTAGTTCTTGGACATGGCAAGACCTATGGATAAGGCGATAAAGTCAGTAAAAGTATTAGACTCAATGCTTCAATTCTACTGTAGCGGTGGCCATTTGCATGGGGCAGGAACGCCTAAACGCTTTTTTACTCACAAAAGAACGCCTTCACCGACGCTTTAAAGGTCTGATGGTGCCCTTCATTGTGGGCTGCGCCCTTTTTATGCAGATGCTAGACGCCACGGTGCTGGCCATCGCCTTACCAGCCATGGCCCTGTCGTTTGACGTGCCTGTGGTTCAACTTAATTTGGCCATTACCGCGTATCTACTGGCAGCAGCAGTCTTTGTACCCATTTCCGGTTGGGCCGCAGACCGCTGGGGCGCCCGGCGAGTGTTTGTGGCAGCCATTGTTGTCTTCACCACGAGCTCGGCCGGTTGTGCACTCGCCAACTCAATGACCGACTTGGTGGCTTGGCGGGTGATGCAAGGCATCGGTGGGGCCATGATGGTGCCTGTCGGGCGCCTGATTTTGCTCAGAACCACAGCCAAGCACGAACTGCTGCGAGCCATGGCATTTTTGTCGATGCCGGCCTTGCTTGGTCCGATGCTTGGCCCGCCGGTGGGTGGGTTTTTAGTGACCTTTGCCTCTTGGCATTGGATTTTCCTGATGAACCTGCCAATCGGGTTGCTGGGCGTTTATATGACCTTGCGCTACGTGCCCTTGAGCAGCAACCAAATTTCCCGACGCCCGCTTGACGCCATTGGCTTCTTTCTCAGTGCAATTTGCTTGGCCACGCTCGTTGCGGCCTTCGAGATGCTTGGCCAAGGCCGCTTGGGGTTGCATTGGGTGGCCGGCCTTTTGATGATCGGTTTGGCCTCTGGCTGGCTATACAAGTGGCATAGCGCACGCTGCGCCAACCCCATCATCGACCTTGAACTCATGCGTATCTCGTCTTTTCGCGAGTCAGTCATTGGCGGCAATTTGTGCCGCTTTGCCATCGGCGCCACCCCTTTTTTACTGGCGATTCTCTTACAAGTCGGCTTTGGCATGACGCCCCTGTCGGCCGGTTTGATTACCTTTGCCAGTGCGGCTGGTGCTTTGTTGATGAAGTTCACTGCCCGACCCATCTTGCAACGTTGGGGCTACCGACGCGTGCTCATGAGTAATGCCGTGCTGACCGGGGCGGCTCTGGCCGTATGCGCTACTTTTAGTGCGCAAACCCCAGTGGCCATCATGATCGGGGTGCTTTTGATTGGTGGCTTTTTTAGGTCTTTACAGTTCACCGCCGTCAACACCCTTGGCTTTGCCGATATTCCTGCAGACCGAATGAGTAGCGCCAGTGGCTTCAGTGCCATGGCTCAGCAACTCAGCATCAGTTTGGGCGTTGGAATCGCTGCGAGTGCGATCAACGTCAGCATGACCGTTCGCGGCGCTGCCACGCTAGCATCGGTTGATTTGATCGCCGGTTTTGTCACGATCGGCCTATTTTGCGCCTTGTCAGTGTTCTCATTTCGGCGCTTGGCGCCAACAGCTGGCGAGTCGCTGCAAAGCCGAACCCAATAGGGTCATTCGCCAGCTCTTCAAGTGGTTAAGCGACACCCCGAATCAGTGCAGAATCTGACTCAAAAAAAGCTTGGTGCGCTCTGACTGCGGATTGTCAAAGAACGACACAGGATCGTTTTCTTCGATGATCTCGCCCTGATCCATGAAAATGACTCGGTTCGCGACTTTGCGCGCAAAACCCATTTCGTGCGTCACAACCAGCATGGTCATACCACCTTGCTCAGCCAACCCCACCATCACGTCAAGGACTTCTTTGACCATCTCGGGATCCAGTGCAGACGTTGGTTCATCAAACAACATGATTTTGGGGTTCATACACAAGGAGCGCGCAATCGCTACCCGTTGCTGTTGGCCACCCGAAAGCTGGCCAGGAAATTTATTCGCCTGCTCAGGAATCTTCACACGCTCCAGGTAAATCATCGCCTCTTGTTCAGCCTGTGCCTTAGGTGTTTTGAGCACCCAGATGGGGCCCAATGTGAGGTTTTCCAGAACCGTCAAATGCGGAAACAAATTAAAGTGCTGAAACACCATGCCGACTTCGCGCCGTATGGCTTCAACGCCTTTGATGTCACCCGTTAAGGCCATGCCATCAATGATGATATCGCCTTGCTGGTGCTCCTCGAGCCGATTCAAGCAGCGGATCAAAGTGGACTTACCCGAACCCGACGGACCACAAATCACGATCCTTTCACCCGCGGCCACTTCAAGATTGATGTCGCGCAACACGTGGAATTTGCCGTACCACTTATTGACGTGATGCATTTGAATCAATGCGTCTGCCATGCCAACTCTCCAAAAAACACTGCGCCGCTCTTGGCTAGTGTTGTTGACCCACTGCCAAACGCTTTTCTAGCGCCTGACTATACTTGGACATCGAGTAACAAAAGATGAAATAAATCGCGGCAATAAAAACATACACTTCCATGCTGAAACCTTGCCACGCAGGGTCTGTGAGTGCTGCCTTAGCCGCTAGCGTCAAGTCAAAAATACCAATAATCACGACCAGTGATGTGTCTTTGAAGAGCGAAATGAAAATACCGACCAAGGGCGCAATCACGATTTTTAACGCTTGCGGCAAAATAATAAGGCGAGTCTTCTGCCAATAAGAAAGGCCCAAAGAATCAGCGCCTTCGTACTGTCCTTTTGAGATGGCTTGTAAACCACCGCGGACGGTTTCAGCGACATAAGCGGCGGCAAACAGCACAATCGCAATCAGCGCACGCAACAATTTGTCGATGGTCACGCCCTCAGGCAAAAACAACGGCAACATGACCGAAGACATAAAGAGCACACTAATCAAGGGGACGCCACGGATTAATTCAATGTAGACCACACAGATTGTTTTGATGGCGGGCAACTCAGAGCGTCGGCCCAAGGCCAACACCACACCGATCGGAAAAGCCAGTGCAACGCCAAAGGTTGCCAAAATTAGCGTCAGCGGCAAACCACCCCATAGCGTGTTTTCCACGTAGGTCAGCCCCAACACGCCTCCCCACATCAAGATTGCCACAGCGGCTAGCCCACCAATCCAAATGGGGAGAAGCCAAATGCTCCAAAGCCTGCGCCAAGCGCTCAGCAACACCAATGCGACCAGCAGAAAAATCGACACCAGCGGTCGCCACTGTTGCTCATAGGGATAAGTGCCAAAAAGAATCAGTCGGTGTTTTTCAGCGATGAAAGCCCAACAGGCACCCTCGACTTCGCGACACTCTTGGCCCGATTGGGCACTGTACTTGGCCTGCAAAAACGCCCAGTCCAACAAAGCTGGCACGGCCATGATCAAAAGCCAGACTGACAAAATCGTCAGTAGCGCGTTCACTGGGGTTGAAAACAGCTGCGTTTTAACCCAAACCAAAGGCGTGGGGTTAGAAGTGGCTGGTGCATGAATTGTTGGTGCAGGTGTTGGCTCTGACATGCTCAACGCTCCACCAGTGCCATGCGCGCGTTATACCAATTCATGATCACCGAAATGGTTAGGCTAACGGTTAAATAAGCCCCCATGATGATCAAGATACCCTCAATGGCTTGGCCTGTTTGATTCAGTGTGGTGTTCACCACTGAGACAATATCAGGGTAGCCAATGGCCACAGCCAACGAACTGTTCTTGGTGATATTGAGATACTGACTGGTCATGGGCGGGATAATGACACGCAAGGCCTGCGGCAACACGACTAAGCGCAAGATCAAACCTCGGCGCAAACCGATCGCCCCCGCGGCTTCCCATTGGCCCTTGCCGACTGACTCGATGCCCGAGCGCACGACTTCAGCCACAAAAGCCGCGGTGTAGATCACAAGCCCGATCAACAAAGCCGCGAATTCAGGGCTTAAGGTCAAGCCCCCTTGGAAATTAAAACCTTTGAGCACTGGCATATCGAGCGCCAGTGCCGAACCGGATAGCCACCAAGCCACGAGCGGGCAGGCTATCAGTAGTAACGCCGCTGTCTTAAAAACCGGAAAGATTTGGCCAGTTTGCGCTTGGCGGTGCCGAGACCAATTGGCCAGCACCAAAACAATCACCACCGCAATAAAGAATCCAGCCGCCAACCAAGTCAATCCATCCCCTTCAACGGTTGGGATTTTAAAACCTCGGTTTGAAAGAAAGACACCGGCTATCGGACTCAAGGCTTGACGGGGACCTGGCAACGTCTCAGCGATCAACGCATACCAAAAAAAGAGTTGCAACAACAACGGTATGTTGCGCATCACTTCGACATAAATACTGGCTAACTTGGCAATCAACCAATTGCTTGAGAGTCTGGCGATACCGATTAGAGTGCCCAGCAGTGTGGCGAGAACGATGCCGATCACAGCCACGCGCAACGTGTTCAATAGGCCAACCGATAAGGCTCGTGCATAGGTGTCAGCTGGCGTGTATGCAAGACTCGACTCGCCAATCGCAAACCCTGCCTCACGTCCTAAAAAATCGAATCCCGTGGCAATGTTTCGCACTGACAAATTGTGTAAAGTGTTTGATATCAAATACCAAAGGCCAACGCCTACCAACGTCACGGCCACGACTTGGTAGAAGATGGCCCGAAACTTGGGGTCGTTCCAAACTTTTAGTATGAGGGGAACCGGTCTACTCGACAAAGGGCTCTCCGACAACCGCTTGGGCCATAAAAATGCATGGCGGGGGTTTGTGTTTCAAGAAGGTAGCAGTATTTAGACCACTCGAAACGCTAGCGGTACTGACGTGTCGAGTGGTTTTGATTGCTGTGCTTAAATGGTCATGTGGTTTAGCGGATTGGCCAGCCGTACATCAAGCCACCATTGCGCCACGTGGCATTTAAGCCACGTTGAAGCTTCAATGGGCTATCAGCACCAACATTGCGCTCAAACGTTTCGCCGTAGTTACCCACTTGCGACACCACACTGAAGGCCCATTCGTTACTGAGGCCCAAGTTCTTACCCATGCCCGGTGTTACGCCCAAGATGCGCTGCACGTTTGGGTCTGAGCTCTTGAGCATTTCTTGAGCGTTCTTAGAGGTGATGCCATACTCCTCGGCCTCGATCATGGCAAACAGGGTCCAACGAACCACGTTAAGCCAAGCATCATCACCTTGACGAACCATGGGTCCTAATGGCTCTTTTGAGAAAGTATCTGGCAAGATCACGTACGCATCGGGGTTTTCTAAAGTGGTTCTCACGCCAGCCAATCCTGACTTGTCGGTCGTAAAGGCATCACAACGACCGGCAACAAAGGCACGCATGACTTCGTCGAACTTTTCAATCACCACCGGCTTAAACGATATGTTGTTGGCCCGGAACCAGTCTGCTAGGTTGAGCTCAGTGGTGGTGCCTGGCTGTACGCAAATCGTGGCGCCATCGAGCTCTTTGGCGCTTTTGATGCCGAGGTCTTTTTTGACCATCACGCCTTGACCGTCGTAGAAGTTAATACCGGCGCCCACCAATCCCAGTGTGGTACCGCGGGTCAAAGTTTGTGTGGTGTTCCGGGTTAAGACGTCAATTTCACCGGACTGCAGGGCAGTAAAACGTTGCACGGTTGTCAGTGGTGTGACCTTAAAGGCCTGAGCATCATTAAACATGGCCGCAGCGATGGCCTTGCACATGTCAACGTCGATACCGGTCCAAACGCCTTTGCTGTCTGGATTTGAGAAGCCCGCCACGCCGGTGGTCACGCCACACTGAACAAAACCTTTCTGTTTGACCGCATCGAATGTTGGCCCCGCCTGCACCACCGCGCCATTAAAAAGCATTGCCGCGGCAATCGCAGCCAGTTTTAAGGTTTTCATTGTCATCTCCGTAATAACCTAAGCATTATTAAGCCATTGACTGGCCCATGAAAATATCCGCTCACCCTGCAAATGTTAATCGCAGTTTCACTTTCACCGAGAGAAGGAAATCCCTTGGAATGCCTTAGCAGCAAATTTCACGCTAATGCGTGTGTCATGCCGGTTTACAATGATTAACCCTTGCATGGTATTGGCTGATGATTGAATTCCAACACGTTTTTAAGTCTTACGCCTCTGGCTCGGCCATCCTTGAGGATGTGTCGTTTCGAGTCGATGCCGGTGAGTTTCTGTTTGTCGCTGGGCCTTCTGGTGCCGGCAAATCCACATTGCTTAAGCTAATTGCCGGGTTAGAGCCAGCCGACCGCGGCATTATTCAGGTCAACGGCCAGCGACTAGACCGTTTGACCGCACGGGCTCGGCCCTATTTGCGGCGTGCCGTTGGCGTCATTTTGCAAGACACACATTTGCTAGAAGACCGAAACGCCCTCCAAAACGTGATGCTCCCACTCGCCGTCACCGGCCAACCCAACGATGTCGCGCGTTCAAGAGCGCGCGCTGCCCTTCAAAAAGTCGGGCTTGGCGGCAAAGAAACAGCACTGCCCGTCACGCTTTCGGGTGGCGAGCAGCAACGCTTGGCCATTGCGCGCGCCATTGTGAATCGACCGGCGCTACTGATTGCTGACGAACCAACCGCTAACTTGGACAAAGACACGGCCAAACGGGTCATGGATGTGTTCAAAGACTTCAACCAAGTCGGGGTCACCACGCTGGTGGCCACACACGATGAAGATTTGATGGCGCAATATGCCGACCGGGTGTTTGTAATAGAACCGGGTCGGTTTCGTGATTTTCCAGTGAACAAAACACCATGAAACAGTGGCTGCAATTTCACCATTACGCCATCCAAGTCACCTTGCGACGCTTGCTGCAGGCACCCTCTTCTTTTCTGACCAACGTCGCGGTGATTGCATTGGCATTGGTTTTGCCTCTGATGGGCGCATCCATCCTCATTTCAGTACAACCCGTCGCGCAGCACGTCTCGGCTGATCCTAGCATCACCATTTTCATGAAGCCTGACGCCTCACTTGCTATCAGCGAATCACTCACCAAAAGCATCCAAGACAGCAAAGACCCGCTCATCCTAGATGTGCGATTGGTCGATAAGACACAAGCCGCTGATGCACTGCGCAGTAATGAGGCATGGCGACAAGCCTTAGAAGCCCTACCCAACAATCCGCTACCACACGCCATCACGGTCACGCTTGCCGCTGATGACGCCGTGTCTCGGACGGCTGAATTATTTGCCACCGAATGGCGCCAAAAAGAAGGCGTGCAGTTCGTGCAGCTCGACAGCCTTTGGGTAAAGCGTCTTGAGGCATTGCTGCGGCTGGTGCGTATCGGGCTCACACTGGTCACCTTGATTATTGCGCTGGTGGTTCTGGCGGCTGTCTTTAACACCGTGCGCATGCAAGCGCTCTCGCAGCGTGACGAGATCGCCGTGGCACGATTGGTGGGCGCCACAGAGTCGTTCGTGCGTCGCCCTTTTTTATACCAAGGTGGCCTGACCTGTGGCCTTGGCGCAACGATTGCTGTCGGCCTGACCGCGCTGGCGCTAAACCCCTTAAACACCGCCATCAGTGACCTCTCAAGAACCTACGACACACTTTTTGCCTTGCACTTGCCAAGCGGCTTGGCTTTATTTGTGTACTTGATCGCCGCGATTGCCTTGGGCTGCTTTTCAGCGCGTTGGTCTGTCACCCGACACACCCGGTTCTAACGCCAGACATGTCTTTATCCCATGGCTTTGCGCAACGTGTGATTGACTGGCAGGCAGCTGATGGTCGCCATCATTTGCCATGGCAACAAAGCCGTGACCCCTACCGCGTTTGGTTGTCGGAGATCATGCTGCAACAGACCCAAGTCAGCACCGTTATCGACTATTTCGAGCGATTTCTGAGCCGTCTGCCCACAGTGGCCGACTTGGCTCAAGCCAGTGAGGAAGAAGTCATGGCGCTTTGGGCGGGGCTGGGTTACTACGCTCGGGCCCGACACTTACACGCTTGCGCCAAAGCGGTGGTCAGTCAGTGGGATGGTCAATTCCCAAGTGCCAGCCAAGACCTACAAACCTTGCCAGGCATTGGTCCATCAACGGCCGGCGCCATTGCCGCTTTCTGCTCTGGCGAACGCTCGGCCATTCTCGATGGCAACGTCAAACGAGTGCTGGCGCGATATTTTGGTATTGATGGCGATATCAGCCAAGGTGCCACCATCAAACAGTTGTGGGCGCTAGCAAACGACTGCCTGCCAAGCCCAGCCTTGGTGTGCCAACAACCCAAAGTGATGACGTCCTACACCCAAGGCCTGATGGACCTCGGTGCCACACTTTGTACCCGTCGACAACCCGCTTGCGAGCGCTGCCCATTAGCAGACCATTGCGTGGCGCATCACACAGGGCGCACCCAAGAACTCCCATTCAAGCGCAAAGCCGCTGAGCGGCCGACCCGCGAGCTTCATTTGCTGTGGGTAACCCACGGCTCGCAGGTGCTTTTGCAAAGACGCCCTGACAAGGGCATCTGGGGACGCCTCTGGTGTTTGCCGGTGTTTGATACAGCGGGGCTCGCTCAGGATGCCGTCGATAACTGGTTTGCCAAGCCGCTGGCGTGCACACGAATGGCCAGTATTGGCCACGAGTTGACGCATTTTCGGTTGACCTTGACACCTTGGCGGCTGGCTTTGCCGCATGGCGCAATCACACCAGACGTCGCTGACGCTGCAGGGCAATGGGTCTGTGGCCAAACGCTTGCCAATCTGGGCCTACCCAAACCCATCAAAACATTACTGATTGGCGCCACTCCTGACGCTTTGGCGACTGATGCCCATCAGTAAACCAACAGCAACAGCCAGTGTGACCAACGCCGTGCCACCGTAACTAAAAAAGGGCAGGGGCACGCCAACCACCGGCAAGATGCCAATGACCATACCAACATTGACGAAGACGTAAATGAAAAAAACCATCGATAGGCTCGACGCCAGCACTCGACCAAAGGTATCCGTCGCTCGCGTGGCGATGACCAGCCCCCGGATGATCAGAAGGGCGAACAAAAACAATAAGGTCAGTGCGCCATAAAGACCAAATTCTTCGGCAAAAACCGCAAAAATAAAGTCGGTGGTGCGCTCAGGAATGAAGTCGAGTTGGCCTTGTGTGCCTTCCATATAGCCGCGTCCATACAAGCCGCCAGAACCCACCGCAATAGTCGATTGAATGGTGTGAAATCCTCGGCCCAATGGATCCTGGGTGGGATCGAGTAGTGTACATACCCGACCCTTTTGATATTCATGTAACACCAACCAGTCTGTCTCAGGCAAGCACAGCGTGTCTTCAAACAACAGCACCGAGCTGATCCCAACCACCGCAATCACTGCCAGAGGTACCAACAGCTTGAAAGACAGGCCAGCGAAATAGATGGCGCACAAACCGGCCGTGCCCACCAGCAAGGCCGTGCCCAAGTCGGGTTGGCGCACAATCAGAAGAAAAGGAATCGCCACCAACACAAACGCCACCACAAAATCAAATCCCATCAACCGTTGTTCGCGGCGCTGAAAGTACCAAGCCAACAATAGCGGCAAGGCAATTTTCATAATCTCTGAGGGTTGTATGCGTGCAAACCCCAAATCCAACCAGCGTGTTGCACCTTTGCTCGTTTCCCCAAAGAAAACCACCCCAACCAACAAAATCAATGAAACGCCGTAAATCAGTGGTGCCATTTTTGCAAGCCACGTGGGTGGCACAATGGCCACAACCCACATGATGATCAGCGCAAATACAAAATACTGACTCTGAACGGCATAGCGCCAATCAGTGCCGCCAACGGCCGACTGCATCATCAATAAACCTGCGCCAGACAATAGGGCCACAATCAAAAACAAAGGCCAATCGATCGCCTTCACACCCCTGATGAGCAGATTAAAAAGACCAATCATGGTGTTCTCGACAGCGCCAACGCACCGTCTTCACGCAAAATCCACGCATCAAATACCTCGCGTGCGATCGGTGCGGCCACCTCACTGCCCCAACCCGCGTTCTCGACCAATATCGCTAACGCAATGGTTGGCGCCCGTGACGGCGCAAAACCCATGAATAACGAGTGATCGCGAAGACGCTCGTCAACATCATCTTTTTTGTATTTGCTGCCCTTCAAGTTAAAGAGCTGTGCGGTGCCTGTTTTGCCGGCCACTGGGTATTGCACCCCACTGAAGGCGCGACGCGCGGTACCCGTCACCGTGACCTGCTCGAGTGCGTCAGTCACTTCTCGCACATGCTCAGGCTTTAAGTCAATGCGATGGCTCGGTTCTTGGCGCGTAGGACGCTGCGTTTTGAGGGCCGTGTTTTGTATGGCCTTGACCAAATGCGGTGTGTGGTAATTGCCCCCATTGGCCAAGACCGCCGTAGCCTGCGCCAATTGCATGATGGTAAAGGCACTGAAACCCTGACCAATCAAAACCGAGACCGTTTCACCCGGAAACCAACGCTGTTGCTCTCGCTCTTTAAATGCCTTTTTTTTCCAATCGGTTGACGGCAACACGCCCGCGCGCTCGGTGTCTAAGTCAATGCCAGTCTTTTGTCCAAAGCCAAATGGCTTCATAAAGTCATGCAGTGAATCAATCGTTATGTCAGTGGCTAAAGAATAGTAATAAGTGTCTGATGACACCACCAATGACTTGTGCATGTCGACGTTCCCGTAGGGCACAGAGCCAGCATTACGGAATCTCGTTTTACCCATTTCGAAATAGCCCGGATCATAGATTCGCGTTTTGGCATCACGCTTACCCATGGTCATGGCCGCTAGAGCGACAAATGGCTTAAATGTCGAGCCAATTGGGTAGGTGCCATAAACGGGTCGATTAATCAGTGGGAAGTTTTCCGACTCGTTGAGCTCACGCCAACTGTCGTGATCAATGCCATCAACAAATAAATTCGGGTCATACGAGGGGGCTGAGACGAACGCCAAGACCTCACCCGTTTGCGGGTCGAGTGCCACAAGCGCCCCGCGCTGCCCCTTGAAAGCTTGCTCAGCGATTCGCTGCAAGCGCATGTCGATTGATAAGACCAAGTCTTCGCCAGGTGATGGGTCTATACGGTGCAGCGTTCGCATGGGTTTGCCGCGCGCCGTGACCTCAACCGATTCAATACCCGTGACGCCATGCAACACATGTTCCCAAGATTTTTCCACACCTTTCTTGCCGATGATGTCGGTGCCGCGGTAATTGCCCAACTCGTGCTTGGCATCGAGCGCTTGAACATCAGCCTCTGAGATACGCCCCACGTAACCCACCACGTGCGCGCCCGACTGGCCTTGGGGGTACTGCCTGACCCACCTTGCTTTGAGTTGTACGCCAGGGAATCGGAACGCTTGCGCGGCGAAATAGGCCGCTTCGGTGTCTGACAAGTCACGACGCAATGGCACCATTGAAAATCGACCGGCATCAGCCAAGCGGCGCTTGAAACGCTTGACCTGATACTCGCTTAGCGGCACCACTTGGTTTAGGTTTTTTAATAAAGGGTCAATCTTGCCTGCCTCTGCAGGCACCACATCGAGGGTATAACTCAAATAATTGCGTGCGAGGACGACACCATTTCGATCCAAAATGTCACCACGCCGTGGCGGCAGTGGCAAAACTGCCGTGCGGTTGTTATCGGCTCGCTTGAGCAAACCCTCATGCTCTTGAACTTGCAGCACCCAAAGCCTCGCGCCGAGTAGCCCAAAAGCCAGCAACACCACAAGCGCAGCAATCCACACCCTTAAACCAAACAGGCTGCGTTGCCGTTGCGTTGCGGATTTAAAATCAAACATGAATCAAAGACCAATCAAAAGCGCCTGGGCGCTTGGTCATACAAATTACTCAGTTGAAGCACTCATGCTCGCCAAGCGGTTGCCCGGCAATAACAATAACCACCCGATGGGCACCCATAGCGCACACACCAGGGCCAAACCGATCAGCCAAGCCCAGCCAGGCCATGTGCCACTGACCAAAGCTGAGAGAGCCACCGTCACGACCCTGGCCAACACAAAAACAGGCACCATGTGTAGCGCCTGACGCCATAAATTAAAGCGCAACAATCGCCGCTGCAATACCACAGCACCATAGCACGCCAAAACGTAAGTCAATGCATACTGACCCAGTGGCCCAGCGTCATGCACATCAATCAACAAACCCAACACAAAGCCTGTGAACATACCCACTCGGCGGGGTTCATGAACTGCCCAGAAAACCACCACCAGCATCAAGAGATCGGGCGCCATGGGCATTAATCGCCACGGCAAGAGGGACAATAAAAAAAACGCCGTGATTGAACCCCAGACCACCCAACCATCCGAGCGCAGGTCGATTTCGTCAGCTCCCATGCCTTGTGTGCGCACAAGACCCGCGCTACCCAAAGACTCAATTCGTCGTGACTGGCGCAATCGTCTCTCCTACAAGGGGATTGGAGGGGTTTGGCGCTTCATTGGTTCCATTGGTGGCAACGGGCACCTTCAAAATCAGGAAGTGTCGGTAGCGCTCTGGGTGCGAAGTCGGCTGAGCCAGCGCTCGCGCAAATCCCGATGCGGCGTCGCGCTCGACCGACTCAACGGTGCCGACCGATATCCCCGCCGGGAACCCCCCACCCACACCGCTGGTGACCAACACGTCACCTTCTTGAATATCAGTGTCTGAAGAAAAGTAACGCACCTCGACCTTACCAGGGATGGCTGAACCGAACGCGATTAATCGCAAGCCATTGCGTAGCAGCTGAACTGGCACAGCCAATTGCTCGTCAGTCAACATGGCTGCCTCAGCAGAAAACGGTGTCACGCGAATCACTTGACCGACAATCCCACCTTCGTCGATCACAGGCATCCCGGGCTCAATGCCTTGCCGGGACCCCTTGTTAAACACCAAACGACGACGGTATTCGGTGGCTGGCTCATAGAGCACTTCGACCACCACCGCCGGGTGTATCGGTTTGTCTTCTATAACGCCAAGCAAGCGCCGCAATTGCCTGTTTTCTGTGACCAATTGGGCAGCGTTACCAATCACTTGCGACAACTCGATGCGCTGCTGCTGCAGGGCTTCACTTTCTTCTTTAAGCAATTGGGCCGCGTTTGAGTAATCTTGCACCACCACTAACGCATCACGGGGCAGCATCACCACCCTTTGAAAGGGGTAGAGGGCCACACTCAAACCCTGTCTTAGCGGCTCAAGAAATCGGGTTTGTGCATCGACCACTAGCAGAAGGCAGGCGAGTAATGCAAGCAGTACCAGCTTAACCTGCGCTGGCACACTGCGTCTGAAGAGTTCAAGGTCGACTTTTGTCGCCATAAGGCTGCGCTAATCCCCTGCGTTGACCAAAACTGGCGCGATCAATCGTCGATAAAAATCGCACCAAGTTTTTCAAGATGCTCAAGTGCATCGCCGCAACCACGAACCACGCAAGTCAAGGGATCCTCAGCCACAACGACTGGCAGGCCTGTTTCCTCTTGCAATAAGCGGTCTAGGTCAGTCAACAGGGCACCACCGCCAGTGAGCGCAATGCCCTTATCGGTGATGTCAGCGCCTAACTCTGGCGGCGTGTTTTCAAGGGCTATTTTGACCGCTGAAACAATCTGGTTCAATGGATCGGTCAAAGACTCCAAGATCTCGTTTGAAGAAACGGTAAAGCTGCGAGGCACGCCTTCAGCCAAATTACGACCTTTGACTTCAATCTCCCGCACCGCTGAGCCTGGGAAGGCCGAACCAATGGTTTTTTTGATGAGTTCAGCGGTGGGCTCGCCAATCAACATGCCGTAGTTACGGCGAATGTAGTTAATGATGGCCTCATCAAACTTGTCGCCACCGACGCGCACCGAACCTTTGTAAACCATTCCGCCTAAAGAGATCACAGCCACTTCAGTTGTGCCACCACCAATGTCAACCACCATCGATCCGCTGGCGTCTGAGACGTTCAGACCAGCGCCGATGGCCGCTGCCATGGGTTCTTCAATCAGGTAAACGTTGCTCGCGCCTGCACCAAGTGCGGACTCGCGAATAGCACGGCGCTCGACTTGGGTCGAACCGCAAGGCACGCAAACGATGATTCGTGGGCTAGGCGCCAACATGTTGCGCGGGTGCACCATGCGGATGAATTGCTTGAGCATCTGCTCGGTCACGGTAAAGTCTGCGATCACGCCGTCTTTCATTGGGCGGATTGCCTCAATGTTGCCTGGCACACGCCCGAGCATCTGTTTGGCTTCGTGACCGACGGCTTGAATGATTCGACGACCACCCCCACCGCTTTCGTGTCGAATCGCAACAACTGAGGGTTCATCAAGCACGATGCCTTTGCCACGCACATAAATGAGCGTGTTAGCTGTGCCGAGATCGATCGCCATGTCGCTAGAGAAATAACTGCGTAGAAATCCGAACATGAAGGAAAAACCAATAAAGTCGACAATAAACCACTGAATTTGCAAAAAAAGCGCCTGCAAACCTGTGGACAAATGATGCGCGGCCAGCACAGACAGAAATGCTGAGAGAAGACCCGCAAACTTTTCGGTTATCTCACTTTAAGCCTAGCCTGAAATGATAACTTATAATCACGGCTTCTACGTATCAAACGTTCGTCTTTACTAACAAGGCGAACCATAGGATTACCCTGACTTATGGCATTGACTGAGACCGACGTCGCGTTTGTTGCCAAACTGGCTCGACTGCACATCACGCCCGAGCAACAACCGGCGCTTAAACATGAGCTCAATCAGGTCATGGGCCTGATTGAGCAACTCCAATCGATTGACACCAAAGGCGTGGAACCACTGGCACACCCGCTTTCAGTTTTGCACGACATCGAACTGCGGTTACGCGAAGACTCGAGTTTACCGACCAATACGATTGCGCAACGCAACCATTTGATGCAAAACGCGCCGGCCGATGCCGATGGGTTGTTTCTAGTCCCCCGTGTGATTGAGTAAAGCCATGGCCCTCTTCCTCGATCAATACGCTGACATCCTCGCGTTGCGGCATGCCTTAGACAACAAACAAATTAGTGTCAAAGAACTGACCCAAGCGCTGCTTGGTGACATCAAGCAAAACGTGAACTTAAACGCCTTCGTTGACGTGCAGCCTGAGCTTTCTTTGGCGCAAGCCGAAGTTGCTGAACAATCCTTAGCTCGCGGTCAGGCGGGTGCTTTGACCGGCATTCCCTTGGGTCACAAAGATATATTTGTGACTGAAGGTTGGCGCACAACCGCAGGCAGCCGCATGCTGGCCAACTACCACAGCCCGTTCGATGCCACGGTGGTACATGCGCTTTTAAAGGCCCAAACCGTCAGCTTGGGTAAACTCAGTTGTGATGAATTTGCCATGGGTTCAGGCAACGAACACGCGGCTACGGGTCCGGTTCGCAACCCATGGGACCACGAAGTGGTTCCGGGCGGCTCATCGGGCGGCTCGGCAGCAGCGGTTGCCGCCGGCTTGATCTTGGGCGCCACGGGTACTGACACTGGCGGCTCAGTACGCCAGCCCGCCGCGCTATCTGGCATTTGCGGCATCAAGCCGACCTATGGCGTGGCATCTCGGTTTGGCATGATCGCCTACGCCTCAAGTTTGGATCAAGCAGGCGTGATGGCCAGAAGCGCCGCCGATTTGGCGCTTTTGCTGGACGCCATCAGCGGCTTTGACCCCAGAGACGCCACCAGCATCGAGACATGTCGGGGCGTGGCCAACGCCCCCGGACGCATCTTGTCGGATTACGCCCGCTTTAATGACACAAAAAACACCCAGCCGCTGGCGGGTTTGCGCATTGGTGTGCCCACGGAGTACTTTGGCGACGGCCTGAACAATAACGTGGCACAAGCCGTTGAACAAGCACTGGTCGTCTTGGAGTCGCTTGGCGCCAAGCGCGTGTCGATCTCACTGCCCAACACGGCCTTGTCAATCCCAGCCTATTACGTGATTGCACCAGCCGAAGCCTCTAGTAATTTGGCGCGCTATGACGCAGTTCGTTATGGCCACCGCACCGAAAACTACACCGATCTGGCCGACATGAGTGCACGCTCACGCACCGAGGGGTTTGGCGAAGAAGTGCGCAAGCGCATCATGATCGGGACCTACGTTCTGTCACACGGCTATTACGATGCCTATTATCTGCAAGCGCAGCGGGTTAGACGACTGATCGCCCAAGATTTTCAGCGGGCGTTTGCTGACCAATGTGATGTGATCATGGGCCCTGTCACACCAACAGTAGCACCGGCCATTGGTAGCTTAAGTACCGATCCAACAGCTGAATGGCTAGGCGACATCTACACGCTCAGCGTGAACTTGGCGGGGCTACCCGGCTTGTCAATTCCCTGCGGTTTCGCACCGGGTCACCGCTCGCAACCCCTACCGGTTGGTTTACAGATGATTGGCAACTACTTCGATGAAGGGCGTTTGCTGGCCGTGGCACATCAGTTTCAATTGGTGACTGATTGGCATCAAAGACGCCCAGGAGCACCAACATGAACTGGGAAGTCGTTATCGGCCTAGAGGCCCACGTTCAACTGGCAACGCACAGCAAAATTTTTTCGAGCAGCTCAACCCAATACGGGGCTGCCCCAAACACGCAGGCCAACGAAGTCGATATGGCCTTACCCGGCAGCTTACCGGTATTAAACCGTCAAGCCGTCGAGCACGCTATTCGCTTTGGCTTGGCCATTGGCGCAACAGTCTCACCGCGCTCTATTTTTGCGCGTAAGAATTACTTCTACCCTGATCTACCCAAGAACTACCAAATTAGCCAGTATGAAATACCAGTGGTGCTTGGTGGAACCTTGCAATGTTTTGTTGATGGCGAGCCTTTCACCTTCAACTTAACCCGCGCGCACCTCGAAGAGGATGCTGGCAAATCCATCCATGAAAACTTTGCAACGCCAGATGGTCGCCCTTGCTCAGGCATTGATCTCAATCGCTCAGGCACGCCTTTGCTTGAAATCGTCTCTGAGCCTGAAATGCGTTCGGCCGCGCAAGCTGTGGCCTACGCTCGCGCACTGCACGCTTTGGTCGTGTGGCTTGGCATTTGTGACGGCAACATGCAAGAAGGTTCGTTTCGCATCGATGCCAACGTATCAGTGCGCCCAAAGGGTCAAACGGCCTTTGGCACCCGCACAGAAACCAAAAACGTTAACTCGTTCCGCTTTTTAGAGCGCGCTATCTCGTATGAAATCCGCCGGCAAATCGAGCTGATCGAAGACGGTGGCAAAGTGGTGCAAGAGACCCGACTCTACGATGCCGACCGCGACGAGACGCGCAGCATGCGCAGCAAAGAAGACGCCCACGACTATCGTTATTTTCCTGACCCTGACTTGCCACCACTGATCATCACCTCGGCCTGGATGGCGCAAGTGCAAGCGGGTATGCCTGAGTTGCCCGAAGAGATGCGTCGCCGTTTCGTGGAGACCTTGGGTTTGTCCAGCGAAGATGTGGCACAGCTGTGTCACGATCGTCAAACCGCTCAGTATTTTGAGGCGGTGGCGAGCGCTCTGCCTGCAGGGCAGGCTAAGCTGGCGGCCAACTGGGTGATGGGTGAGGTTGCTGCGGCACTGAACCGAGACGAGAAAGAGATCGATGCCTGCCCCCTTTCAGCGGCCGCTTTGGCAAAACTTTTGCTCAGAATCTCAGACGGCACGATTTCCAACAAAATCGCGCGCGATGTTTTTACAGAAATGTGGTCCAACAATACGCTGGACGCTGATGCCATCATCGAGGCCAAGGGCTTAAAGCAAATCAGCGACAGTGCTGCCATCGGGGCCATGGTTGACGAAGTCATTGCCAGCCAACCCGCCATTGTCCAAGAGTATCGTGCAGGCAAACAAAAGGCCTTTAACTCTTTGGTGGGTCAAGTCATGAAACTGGCCAAAGGCAAGGCCAACCCTGCCCAAGTCAACGACCTTTTAAAACAGCGCTTGGACAGCTAATCTCGAACCAAGCGTGTGATGATAACCACGCTGTTTTTAAGTTGTGTTGGATCGTGACCGAGCTGAAGTAAGCACTTTAGGAGCTATTTGCGCTTACGCCTACGATAGCAGCCCTGTCGCCCCCAAGAACGCGCCAATGGCCAACAGCCAAAACATGTGGATCTTGCCCCAAAGCACCAAGCTAACGGTTACTGCAGTCACCAACCAAAAGGGCCAATCCCCAAGCGTCGAGGTGCCGGTGGCGGCCAGCGTCCAGCCCGAGGCAATCAACAATGCCACCACGATCGGGCTCATGCCCTGCTTGAAGGCGCGCACACCCGCTTTGTGGCCGTTTTTATGAATCCAACGCGCGGTCGAAAACACCATCAGTGATGAGGGTAACAACATCGCAATCATCAACGCTGCCGCCCCAAAAAAAGCCCAACCATAGCTACCATTGTTCAAGCCCACGTTCCAACCCAATAGCGCCACAAACAAGACATTGGGTCCTGGCGCTGCCTGGGCAATGACAACGGAGGCACTCATTTGATCGTCGGTCAACCAACCGTGGGTATCGACCAATAAGTGGCGCATTTCAGGCAACAGCACCAAAGGCCCACCCATGGCCACGGCCGAGAGCAGCAGAAAGTTTTGAATAAGGGTGAACCAATCGTCCCATGACATGGCAATCGAAAGCGTCCCCATCAAGCGCTCCGATCTCGGGTTCGAATGCACCAGTACGCATAACCACAAGCCACGATGCCGAGCAACAACAGCACATACATGACGCGCCACTGTAAGAGCGCGACGAGCACAAAGCTGACCACTGCCAACAGCGCACAGACGGTGACACCCATGACATTGGATCGCAGAGCCGTTAACAAGCGCAGTCCGGTGGCAATGATGAGGCCAGCAGCCACCGACCCCATGCCTCTTAACGCGTCGACCACCTGAGGCTGGTCATTGAACTGAGCGTAGAGCACAGCCAGCACCAACACCACGCCCGTTGGCACCAAAAACATACCAGACACAGAAACAATCGAACCAATCACCCCAAAATGCCGGGCACCAATCACGATACTCATGTTGATGGCGGGTGGCCCTGGCATGGTTCGAGCAACCGCCCAGTCTTCAAGAAACTCTTCGCGGGTCATCCATTTTTTTTGAACGACCAAACCCCGTTCAATGAACGCCACAATGCCACCGAAGCCCTGCAGCGCCAACAAACTAAAAAAAACAAACAACTCTCTTAGCGATTCGGGCTTGGCGCGATCGGCGTTTGACTCAACGCGATCCTGTGGTGGATTCATTAGAAGCAATGGGCATTGGCGAGAAAGTCATATTTAGCCACAATGGCAGGGTCTTGTCAGCCCAGATGAGGTGCTTTTTTAACCTAAATTTTAGCGGCCTATTTCCTGATTCGAAGATACAACGACGGCAATGCCCTGTTTATTTGGGGTAAGTGGACCTTCAACTGATGACGACACCGAGTGCGACGCTAATAGGTGGGCTGTAACCGGATCAATTGTCCGTCAGTGCGGTCTGTCAGAATGTAGATCAAACCATCAGGGCCTTGACGCACATCTCTGACGCGCTGACCGAGGTTGGGTAGCTCAACAGATTGACTGCTAACTTGATTGCCATCCAAGATCAGGCGCACCAAATGTTGAAACTTCAATGAGCCCACCAGAAAGTTACCCTGCCATTCGGGGCCATACTGATCACTGGTGATTTGAGCCATGCCAGAAGGCGCAATCGATGGGGTCCAATGGATTACCGGCTGGGCCATGCCGGGCGCTGCTGTGAGGCCAGCACCGATCGTGCTGCCGCCATAATTGACGCCGTATGTGATGACCGGCCAGCCATAATTGACACCCGGTTTAATCCGGTTCAATTCGTCGCCGCCTTGAGGGCCATGCTCGTGCATCCACAGCGTGCCATCGGCGGCAATCACCGCCCCTTGAATGTTGCGATGGCCATAACTCCAGACCTCAGGGGCAACACCCGCTCGCCCCACGAATGGATTATCCGCCGGCACAGTACCGTCAGGGTTTAGACGAATCACCTTACCAATGTGCTGGTCAAGCGCTTGCGCTTGTTGCATCAAATGGAAACGGTCGCCCAGCCCTAACAGCAATGTGCCATCGGTCTGCTGCACCAACCGACAACCAAAATGGAAACCACCGGCATAAGTGGGCTTTTGCCTAAAAATTACCCGTACATCATCCAACTGCCGATTGTCAGCTGACAATACCGCACTGGCCAGGGCTGTTGAGTTATTCGCTTGATTATTATCGTCGCCCTCTGGCGCCGTATAGCAAAAGTACAAGCGTCGATTATTCTTGAAATCCTGATCAGTGATGATGTCAAGCAAACCCCCTTGTCGCCCAGCTTGAATCGGCGGTAAGCCCTTTATCGGTTCACCCACTTGCCCATCAGTGGAGACCACCCGCAGGCGACCCGAGCGCTCGGTGACGAGCATTTGATTTTGATCGATAAAGGACAAAGCCCAAGGGTTTTGCAAGCCACTGGCAACCACTTCAGGCGTTATTGAGGTAGCAGACGCCGTTAGTGAAATTCCTAGGCAAGCCAAGCCATTTAGCCATCGCAGCATTTTCATTACCAGATAACCTCCTTCTTGATCAGTGTCATCGGCTTGACACGACTTCGGATTTTCTTGGTGGCGATACCCACTGGACCGATCCACTGGCTTTGACAATGAAGCCGCCGTCAAGGAAGATCAAACACAATCTGACGATACCCCACAATCACGCGCAATCACAACCTTAACGAAATCATGCTCACATCCAAATTTTTATGCCCGACAACCATCCATTTCGGATCGGGTGTTATTCAACAACTGCCAGCCCTTCTAAGCACTCTTGGCACCAAGACGCTTTTTCTGGTGGTTGATTCAGCGCTGTTGAGTACCCCATTTTATCAATCTGTCAAAACGATACTTGGTAACAGCCTCATCGATACCGTCTTATTTAGTGAAATCGAACCAGACCCAAGTTCGACCACCGTTCAAAAAGCCTTTGAACAAGCACAACAACATCAAGCTGACAGTGTGCTTGCGATCGGTGGCGGCAGCGCCATAGACGTGGCCAAAGCTGTGGCCATCCTAATGGTGCACGGCGGAAAAATCCACGATTACGAGGGTTCCGAGACATTCGACCAACCCGGATTGCCACTTATTGCCATTCCAACAACGGCGGGCACCGGTTCCGAGGTTTCAGGATCTTGCGTCATCACGGATACCGATACAAATCGCAAGATGTCGATTCGACATGCCCAGCTCAATCCGGCGCGCTTCGCACTACTAGACCCCGATGCGCTGGTCACTTTGCCCGCCACGGTGGCGGCGCACGCCGGGCTAGACGCTTTTGTACACGCGCTTGAATCATTCACTTCTTTGAAAGCCACCCCCATCACCGACGCTTTAAACCTAAAGGCTATCGCCCTAATCAGTCATGATTTACGAGCCTTTGTCAAAGACCGAAGTAACCAACGAGCCGCACTGAACATGTTGCTAGGTTCAGCCATGGCAGGGATGTCATTTGGTCAAACCGGTCTGGGCAATGTGCACTGTATGGCTCGCTTTGTCGGCGCCAAATATCATGTTTCACACGGTCTTTCAAATGCATTGTGTTTGACAGCAGTCGCAGACTTCAACCGCGTAGCTGAACCCACAAAATATGCTCAAATCGCTCAAGCGATGGGTGTTTTAAGTCAGCAAGATGACGAGCAGACCATGGCGCAACGGGCCGTCCAAGCCATTGCGGCTTTGTGTCTGGACGTTGGCATCCCTAGCGGACTGCGCCACGTTGGCGCCAAACCACAGGACATCGAGACCATGGCCAATGATTGCGTCAAAGCGAATTACACCCAATGGAATCCAAGGCCAACAGATCATGCCGCTTTTGTGGCTCTGTTTGAAGCGGCTTATTAGCGTCGCATCATTTTCGGGTAAGGGCCGTCAAGCAATTCATACGCTCTCAAAATCAGCTCTCTGACCGCACGACGACTGACTTTACCCTGAGGATTTCGAGGCAAGGCCTCAACAGATAGAAAGAGTCTTGGGTGTTTGTGACGAGATAGTGGTTTCACCCGCTCTTGAGCCACCGACTCCCAGCCTTCAAAGGCCAACTCAGCCACTGCCACAATGATTTCACCCCAATAGTCTGACGGCACAGCGGTCACGCACACTTGCGTTGAGGCACCGAGTGTTGACAGCAATGCCTCAATTTCGTCTGGGTTGACCTTAAAACCACCTGTCTTGATGACGTCGGCTAATCGTCCGGTCAACACCAACCGGCCCGCCGCGTCGATATGGCCCAAGTCACCTGTTTGATGCCAGCCATCAGGTTCATGGCTGACAAAGCCATCGGGCGTGATCATGCCGCATGACATGTGTGGCGCCCTGAGCCAGACCTCGCCATCACTGCTGTCAATCTCTTCGCTGCTATCTTGATGGCCCACTTCAATCCGTAGCTCAACGCCCGGGGATGGGTAGCCCACGCACGCACCCGCGGGTATGTTCGGCGCCGAGAAATAGTCATGTGTGTCTGTCATTGACAATACCGTGATCGGATTGACGCACTCTGACTTACCATAAGTCACTCGGACGACTGGGCCAAACATCGCACAAGCGCGTGCGTATAGCAGCGCTGTCAACGGTTGCGTGCCTGTAAAAATACATTCCACCTGCTTAAAAGACTGCCCCTCAAAAACACTTGTGATTTTGGCTAAAACAGTCGGTGGTGCAAAAATGGCTCTCAACCGAGGATCTTTTAGCTGCTCACGTATTTTTTCAATGACGACCCCATCGAGCAAAACAGCGTGCCCGCCAAGATCACACCAGGCGTATGCCAACAAGGAAGAGCCGTGCACAAAAGGAGTCATTAATAGGATTTTGTCACCAACCCTTGGAACAAACGGCAAAGATGCTTTGAGCATCTGCTCTCCTAACCAACGATCCATGTGCCGATACAAGACGCCCTTGGGCTTGCCCGTGGTACCAGAGGTAAAGAGAATTCGGCCAACCAGCGTTGCTTGAACCCCTGCAAACACTCCTTTTTTTACTGGGGGAACCGCTGTGCTCGCGGCGATTGCATCTAGACAGACAGCATTAAGACCCAACCCTCCAAGTGCTGCCTGACGCGCCTTTAGCGTCAGCACATGCGAGACCTTTGCCAGTTTGGCGCACCAATCAATTTCTTCTTCAGTGCTGTACCAACTGATCGGCACTTCACCAGCACCTGTTATGCGAACCGCATAGGAGGCGACCACAGCGCCGACACTGTTGGGCAAAAGCGTGGCAATGGGCAAACCTGCTCGGGCATCAACTTGGGCAGACAGCAACATCGCCAATTGGTGCGCTCGATCACACAATTCGCGGTAAGTCAGGCAACACCCCTCACCATCGGATACCGCGATGGCGCTCTCAAAACGGTCCGCCAACGTGTGTAAGCCAGCAGACCAATCAATAGTGACTGGCTTATCGATGACAGGCCTCTTTGATTAAAAGATAGAGATCCAATTAAGTCGCCACGTGTTTAACGCTCAAAAATCGATTTCAGACTATGAATGGACTCCAATCGTGACACTCGGCTGTATAACGTTTGTGCCGTAAACGGCAAGTCGACACCCAGGGCTTTTGCAGACTCGAGACAGTCTATAAATTTTGCGCGCATGCCGGCTTCGTCTAACGGTTTACCAGCATTACCGAGTGGGAATCGAATGGGGCCAGAGTCCAAAGAGCGGCCATCCGTTAAGGTCACCACAACACGGTCTGTCAATGCTAAGCACGGCTCGAGCGGGCAAGGCTCTTCATTGATTTGTACGCTGACCTTTTCAAACAACGCTTGAACGGCTGGCTGCAGCACAAACTCATCGGTCAGCTGCCGTAAACCAACATCACGCTTAACCACCGCACTGGCCATGGCAAACTCTATACTAAACTTCGCTTCTAGTCCGGTCTGCGGTCGGTGATTGCGCAACATCGAGGCCTGAGCAGGGCCTATCGTGCACGTAATGTGATCAATATCCGATGGCGTGAGATTGTGTGCAGCGACCAAGTCAAGCATGCCGTCAACGGTGCGATGACATGAATAACAGATGGGGTAACGTTTGATCGACAGGCCTGTTTCTAAAATACGGGGTTGTTGACCCAATCGGTCAGCAGCTGATAGCCGGTCGGCATCCTGTTTGACTGATAACGCGTTCAAATAGCCAGCCGAATGTTCAAAGGCGTCCGGTGATGCGGTGACACCGATCTTGGCCAATCGGACCGCTTCAATCCCGTTTGCGGCCGCTCGACCCGCATGCAAGGGTTTGGTCATACTGCCAAAATTGGCAACCAGCCCGCTCGCCATGCTCGCGGCGATTGCCAAGGCATTGGAAGCCTGCTCTTCATTGAGCTGATGCAAAACGGACACTGCCGCAGCGACAGCGACCGTACCCAAAACACCTGTGGGGTGCCAACCTTTCAGGTGGTATTTACCAGGCTCACGATAGACCAACTCAGACCATACCTCGTAACCCACCACGTAAGCTTGCAGCGCCTGTTCACCGCTCGCATTCAAGCAATGGCCTTCTGCCAAAATCGCCGGTACCAAAACGACGCTAGGGTGCCCTGACATGGCGACATCATCGTAGTCCAAGGCATGACCAGCCGTGGCATTGATGCAAGCGGCAATCGGCGCAGGCTTAAACACATTGGCAAACCCCAAGGGAGCCTCTTGCGGCGTTTGATATTTCTCGTAATGAGCCATCAGCAACTGAACAACAGGCTCCTTTGAACCCGCCATCATGGTGCCAATCGTGTCAATAAATCCAAGATTAGCGATAGCCATTGCTTGTGCTTGCGCTTGCACTGAACCAAAGGTCGGCTTGGCAACGTATTGGGCCAGCGATTTTGTTAAGTGATGCGTCGTGGTCATAATCTTTTCCATTTTTAGATCAAAAAGAGCGAGGCATACCCAATATGTGCTCGCCGATATAAGACAACACCAAGTTGGTCGAGATTGGTGCAATTTGAAACAAACGGGTTTCACGCCACTTGCGCTCGACGTCATACTCACGCGCATAGCCAAAACCACCGTGGTTTTGTAAGCAGGCTTCGGCCGCATGCCAGGCCGCATCAGAGGCCAACAACTTACCCATGTTGGCGTCATCACCGCACGGTAGCCCCTGGTCAAACAGTGCCGCTGCTCGTCTCAATACGAGGTCTGCCGCCTGCGCTTCGGCATAAGCTCGGGCCACGGGAAACTGAACCGCTTGATTTTGTCCGATGGGTCGGTCAAAGACGCGTCGTTCGTTGACGTATGCCACTGACTTTTGAGTGAACCACCGGGCATCGCCAATGGCTTCGGCAGATACCAAAATACGTTCTGCGTTCATGCCATCAAGAATGTAGCGAAATCCCTTGCCCTCTTCACCGATCAAGCTGTCAGCAGGAATACGCAAGTTGTCAAAAAACACCTCTGTTGTGTTGTGATTGACCATCGCCTTGATGGGCTTAATCTCAAGCCCTTTGTTGCGCGCATGGCGAATATCAATCAAAAAAACAGACAATCCCTCACTTTTTTTCTTGACCTCGTCTAGCGGCGTGGTGCGAGCCAAGAGCAGCATCAAATCAGAATGCAGCGCACGCGAGGTCCATACCTTTTGACCATTGATCACATACTCATCGCCGTCACGCACCGCGCGTGTTTTAAGCTTGGTCGTGTCTGTGCCTGAGGTCGGTTCGGTCACGCCAAAGGCTTGTAAACGCAACCGACCAGCAGCAATTTCAGGCAGGTACTTTTCTTTTTGGATGTCACTGCCATGGCGCAACACTGTGCCCATGGTGTACATCTGTGCATGACACGCGCCAGCGTTACAACCAGACGCGTGAATTTCTTCCAGAATCACCATCGCGGCCCTTAAAGGCATCCCACTGCCGCCATAGGCCTCGGGAATCAAGGCACCCAAGAAGCCGGCATCCGTGAGCGCTTTGACAAACTCGGTGGGGTACGCCTCTGTTTCTTCAAGGTCGCGCCAATAGCGGCCGGGAAAGTCAGCACAAACACGGCGCACGCTCTCCCGAATGTCAGCAAAGTCCTCACCGCAGGCGATACTCAAATCATTGATAGTGGTCATCATTGTCTCTTTGATTAACCCAACGCTGCCCTAGGCGGCACGCCGTTGGGCTGCCGTCTGATAGTTGTGCGGCAATCCCGCACGCGCAATCGCACCCTGCATGGCGACATCGGGCAAAGCTTGCGCAATAATCTCGCGCACCTGCACCAATTGACCGAGGTCCACGCCCGTGTCGTAACCCATTGAGTCCAACATAAAGCAGAGGTCTTCCATCACAATGTTGCCACTTGCTCCAGGTGCAAAAGGACATCCACCGAGGCCTGCTAGCGAAGCATCAAAGCGTGTGACGCCACAATCCAAGGCGGCACTGACGTTTGCCAAGCCGGTGCCCCGGGTGTCATGAAAATGGGCTGCCACGGGCACGTGGCCTACCTCTTTGAGTACCGCTTGGAAAACATCACGAACCTGAATGGGATCGGCATAACCCACCGTATCGGCTACCACCAGTTCGTCGGCGCCTGCCTGAACCAACTGAACAGCCCGCTTCACCACCGCTGAAACCGCCACACGCCCCTCATAAGAGCACCCCAATGCCGTTGACAAGCCGCCCGTGATGATCGGTCGTTTGCCCACAGGCTGCTCTTTGATAAGTGCCACGATGCTTTTAAAGTCAGCGACTGACTCGTCGGGTTCGCGCCGCACATTTTTCAGGTTGTGTGTGTGACTCACTGACATCACAAAATTGAGCTTTTGTACGCCCAACTCAATCCCACGCTGCGCGCCTCTCAAGTTAGGGATAAGCGCGGCCACCAATAAATTGGGTATCAGCAACGACCCAGTGGTGACTTCAGCGGCGTCGGCGAATTGAGGAATGAGCTTTGGGGGCACATATGAGGTCACCTCGATTTCACTGATGCCTGCGGCCGCCTCTGCAGCAACCCACGCCAGCTTCCGATCGGTCGCCATGAACGTGGGGTGAATCTGCAGACCGTCTCGAAGTCCTACTTCACGCAAAATAATTTTTTGTCTCATCGCAAACTCTCCTAACGCTATCGGATTGGGTGGCGCGGCGCTATTGCCCTTTGAAATTGGGCTTACGCTTTTGATTGAAGGCCAGCACGCCCTCCATACGGTCTTCGGTATCAACCAGGTGGTTATAAGCCTCGACTTCAAATCGAAGCGCTGTTCGCAATTCCATCTGCCCGCCGTAGCGGATCGACTTCTTGACTTGGCGCACTGACAATGGCGCATTACCAGCGATGATCTCAGCTGTTGCCATGGCTCGCCCCAAAACCTCAGACGGCTCACAGATCTCATTGACCAGTCCCCAGCCATGGGCTTTTTCTGCATCAAATGGCTTGCCTGTCATGATGATTTCTTTGGCGCGTCGTTCACCGATCGCACGGGGTAGGTTTTGTGTGCCGCCGGCACCCGGCATGATGCCCAAGGTCACTTCCGTCAACGCGAATCGGGCGGACTTACTGGCGTAGATAAAGTCACACGACAGGGCAAGCTCAAGTCCACCGGCGTAGGCGTGGCCGTTGAGAGCGGCAATGATCGGTACCGGCAGATCAACTAACGTCCAATACATCCTCTCAAAAAGTTCATGCTGCAAGGTCCATTGGCGCTTGGTCATACCATTGCGCTCTTTAAGATCGCCACCCGCACAAAAAATCTTTTCACCAGCGCCTGTCAAAATCACACAGCGAATATCGCCTGCATCAGCGGTCAGGCGATTCCAGAGATCCAGCAAGTCGTGTCCAGCTTGGGTATTAATGGCATTACCGACATGGGCTCGATTTAATGTCACCTGTAAAACATGGTTACTAACCCGCTCTATGGCGACAGTTTCGTAAGTGGGAAATGCATCCATTTACTGGCTACTCCTTTGCAAAAGGCTGTTGTGCTCGCCCAACTTCGGGGGTGCTCTTCTTGGCGTTGGTCGCACGCGATTAAAACTCAATGGCAAGCCAAGAAATCGCATTTCGGTTCCTGGCACAGCCTGTATGAGCCCGAGGGCTTCTGTTTGTGGGTGATCGAGCATCTGGGCAAGGTTATTGACCGGTGAGCAAGGAATACCAGCCTGCTCAAGGGTTTCGACCCAATGACCGGTGGTTTGTTTGGCAATCAGTTCTTCAATTAGTCCATAAAGAACGGCTTGGTGCTGAACGCGGCTTGGATTGTCAATAAATCTTGGGTCTTGTGCCCATTCGGGATGATTGAGAACCGCAGATAATTTACGAAAGAGTGCATCACTGCCAGCCGCGATAACCACTTCGCCATCGCTGGTGACATAGCCCTTGTAAGGCACGATCCCCGAGGCGCCGGAGCCTTGACGTTCGGCCAACTTACCACTAGCCAGAAACTGTGAGGCCATCAACGACACCCAGCATGAGGCTGTTTCAAACAACGAAACATCTACCACTTTGCCTTTGCCAGTCTCTTTGCGTTCCAGCAACGCACTAAGACTTCCAATAACCGCCCACATGCCTGTGCCCATATCAACCAAAGATGCGCCAACGCGAACAGCTGGCCTGCCGGGTTCACCAGTGGTGCTCATGATGCCGCTGAAGGCTTGCATTAAGGGGTCGTAGCCAGGCTTGTCCTTTAGTGGTCCATCACGCCCAAACGCTCCCAAATTGCAATAAATTAACGAGGGCTTTAATGCCAACAATGTGTCTGCATCAATACCCAGCTTTTCCACTTGTCCTGGGCGCAGGTTCTGGATCACGATGTCGGCTTCAGCCACAATGAGATCCACCAGGCTTTGCACCTGCTCGCTGTTTCGTAAATCACAAACAACCGATAATTTGTTTCTGTTGAGTGCTTGGAAATAGGCTGACGCCCCTTCCCAAAACGGAGGCCCCCAGCCGCGCGCGTCATCGCCTTCGGGTTTTTCTACTTTGATGAGACGCGCACCGAGCTCGCTAAAGATTTGTCCCGCAAATGGGGCTGCGACGCTATTGCTGATCTCGACCACGGTAAGACCGACAAACGGGCCGGATCCAAGTGTTTGGTCTGTGGTGTTGGCGTCGGTATTGCTCATGTTTTGACCTGAAGCCCCTTGGACAAAAATGCAAGATCATTGTCCGTACAAAAGTTAATTTACAATCCATTGTACGGACAATGATGAGGCTGGCAAGCCTCTCTTTTATCCGTACAAACCACTATGCATTAAACTTAATTCATCGCCTTTTAAACATAAACAATGACCGCGGACATTCAATCCCTCAAACCTACGGGCCCTCGATATCTCTGGCTGCATGACTGCTTGTTAGCAGACATTCAGGCCAGCAAATTTCCCGTTGGCAGTCACTTCCCCACTGAGGAGCAGATTGCCGCTCAATACCAAGTCAGCCGTCATACCGTAAGAGAGGCCACCCGACTGCTCGTTGAAAACGGTCTCATCCGCCGTCGACGCAGCCTTGGAACAATCGTTATTGGCAAAGCACCCACCGTTGACAAGCCCTATGTCGCCGCACTAGGGTCGATGAAAGAATTGATGGACTACACCCGCAACACCCGACTAGTGGTGTTCGGACAAGAAACCGTGAGCCTTAAAAAGGCTCAGGCCGCAGCACTGGGCGTTGAGATCAACTCCAATTGGCTGATGCTTCACGCCTATCGCCATCAGGTCAGGCGCAAGGAACCCATCTCATACAGTCAGGTTTATTTGCGACCGGCCTATGCTGAAATCGCCAGCAAGCTCAAGGGCGATCACGCCAGTATCTTTAATCTCCACCGTGACCTATTTGGAATCCCAGTGGATGCCGTGATTCAACGTATCGAAGCCGCCAAGATTCCCACTGCTGCGGCCCGTGAGCTCGGTGTCTCCGCCACCGTTCCGACCTTAAAAATGACGCGAGTCTACCTTGACGCTGGGGGTAACGTGATGAGTGCGTCGCGAAACTTCTACATCCCTGATCGCTTTGAGTTGGTCACCCATTGGCACCGTAGTCATGCCGATGAACTTTAGCAACACGCCGCGCGCGCAAAGCGACCTGCTGTTCGGGATTGACTTGGGCGGCACCAAAACCGAAATCGCAGTGCTTGGCTCACAAGGTCAGTTTTTGCATCGTGAGCGCCGTCCAACGCCGGCAAATGACTACCATGCGATTTTGCACAATATTGCCCAACTCCTTAGCCAAGCCCAAGGTGCGACACGCATCCGTGCACAAGCGCTTGGTATTGGCGCCCCTGGCGCACCAATACCCGAAACAGGTCAACTCAAAAATGCCAATACCACCTGCCTCATTGGCAAGCCGCTAGCCATCGACTTGCAGCGTTTGCTTGAAATCCCTGTTTTTTTAGAAAACGACGCCAACTGTTTCACCTTGTCTGAAGCCACCGATGGCGCGGCAAGCCAAGACCGAACCGTGTTTGGCGTGATTTTGGGTACGGGGGTCGGTGGCGGTTGGTTTATCAATTGGCACTTGCACACAGGTCGCCAACACATTGCCGGCGAATGGGGACACAACCCATTACCCACTTTTGCAAGTGCGGCGACAACAGTCCAACGGCCTAGTCGGGCCTGCTATTGTGGTCAACACGACTGCATCGAAACTTACTTATCAGGCCCCGGTTTGAGCCTAACCTACGCCGATATTGGGCCCAAACAAGCCAGTGCTGACACCATCGCCAACCGCTATATGCAAGGTGAACCCCAAGCGCGGCAAGCGATGGCCATCTACGTCACGCAGCTCGCAGCAGCGCTGGCTACCGTCATCAACGTGATGGATCCAGACTGTATTGTGTTGGGAGGGGGGTTAAGTCAAATGCCATGGCTTTACGAACAACTGCCAAGTGAGCTCGAGCGCTTCGTATTCAGCCATTCGGTTCAAACCAGGATTTTGAGAGCCAAGCACGGTGACTCAAGCGGCGTTCGTGGCGCCGCTTGGCTATCACAAAAAGCGTTTAACTAAGATCACTCACCAGTGAGGCCAAGGTCGCGTCAGGCAATGTATCAACGTGCATGGGGTACTCTTTGTGGTCACAACCAACCATCAGTTGTGCGCCACTCTTAAGTGACTTCTTCATTTCTTCATTCAGCTCAAACCGCAAGAAGTGCACAGCAGCGGTTTTAACGTCCGTTGAACGCTCCAAATCTTCGTCGGCGATAGCATAGACGCGAGCCTGGCCCTCAACTTGAACAAAAATCCGGTGCTCAACGCCCACCAACTTACTCAACGCAATTTTGCGATCAGCTTCATTGATATATTCAATTTGCATGGTGGCTTTGAAGTTCGAACCATCGGGTACCAAAGGACCGTAGGCTTCGATTTCTTCAAGAATGCCTTCTTCTTCAAAGACCTTCTCCACACGCAGCATTTCTTGAATCTGGTAGCGCATCAGTAATTCGTTCTCAAAAATGAGCACAATGTGCTCACCCAAGTGAACAGACCTTGTCCGGCGTTGCGCCATCGCTTGTTGGCGCATTTCTGGACGGGCTTTGTGATAAGCCTCTAATGACATGAGGCTTTCGCGCGTAATCTTGCCCATATTAGTACCTCTTTGTATCCAGTGAATAGTTTCGTAAAAGTATCAGCTTTAGAGACCGTAAGCCTTAACAATCAATGTCAGTGGGTGAGCCATTTCAGCTTCTTTCAAGCCGTTCTCACGCATACCCTGAGCAATATGGTGACCCGCTAGCTGACAGTCTGAACTGATGTAATTGGGCTCTTTGTTGGCCATGGCTTTGAACACCGGCTTTCCGATTTTCATGGCCATGTTGTGATATTCCTTTTTCACACCCCAAGTGCCAGAATGACCCGAACACCGTTCAACCACATTGACCTCAGTGCCTGGCACCAAGTTCAAAATCTCAGCGGTTTTCTTGCCAACGTTTTGTACCCTTGAGTGGCAAGGCACGTGATAACTCACATGGCCTAACTCATGTTTAAAGTCCGTCTTAAGCAAGCCTTCTTTATTGCGAGCAATGAAGTACTCAAAAGGATCCCACATCGCCGCTTTAACAAGTTGAGAGTCTTCGCAATCCGGGAACATCAATGGCAGTTCTTGCTTAAACATCAACGTGCAAGAAGGAATGGGGGTCACGATCGCATAGCCTTCGCGGGCAAGCTTAGCCAACTTTGGCATGTTCTTTTCTTTGTTAGCAGCAACGGCGTCTAAATCGCCAAGCTCCAACTTGGGCATGCCACAGCAGGCTTCTTTTTCAACCAACACATAAGGGATTTCGTTGTGGTTGAGAATAGCCAGCAAGTCCTGACCAATGCCAGGTTCGTTGTAGTTGATGTAGCAAGTCGAGAAAATGGCCACTTTACCCTGCGTACGGTCACCGTTGCGCACCGGCCAGGCCGCTGACTTCTCTGCAATTTGGGGGAATGTCTTCTTGGCGTACTCAGGAATCCAAGCGTTTTTATCAACGCCCAATGTGGATTCCATGACTGATCGCATCGCCTTGGTTTTATTCAAAGCATTGACTGACTCTGTCACGATTGGAATGCCGGCAAACTTACCCATGGTATCGGTTGACGACAACAGCTTGTCGCGCATCGTGGCCTCACCTTTCTTGAACTTGACGGCTTTGGCACGCAACATCAAGTGCGGAAAGTCCAAGTCAAAGGGGTGTGGTGGCACGTAAGGGCATTTCGTCATGTAGCAGACGTCACACAAAAAGCACTGGTCAACCACCTTGCCGTAATCGGCTTTGTCGATGCCGTGAACTTCGCCATCTTCGGTCTCATCAAGGAGATCAAAAAGCGCTGGAAACGAACCACACAAGGAAACGCAGCGACGGCAGCCGTGACAAATGTCGAACGCGCGCTCGAGTTCCGCATTGAGCTTCGCTTCGTCGTAAAAGTCAGGATTATTCCAATCCAGTGGGTGACGTGTCGGGGCTTCTAAATTGCCTTCGCGTGTGGACATGTGCCGCTTCCTTGATGGTGTTCTTCAGTCGGGGGGTAAAACATCCGCGTATAAAGCGTAGCGTGCCCCGAACCAACGAGCGCGGGGCACGCATCCGACTGTTTCAGTCGGTTAATACGGGGTACTTATTCGACGACTGTGTCGAGGGCTTTCTGAAAACGGTTGGCGTGTGAACGCTCGGCTTTTGCCAAGGTCTCAAACCAATCAGCGATCTCATCAAAACCTTCTTCACGAGCGGTCTTGGCCATGCCTGGGTACATGTCGGTGTACTCGTGCGTTTCGCCAGCAACTGCTGTCTTCAAATTGTCCGTTGTCGAACCAAATGGCATGCCAGTCGCTGGATCGCCTGCGGCTTCGAGGAACTCGAGGTGGCCGTGTGCGTGGCCTGTTTCGCCTTCAGCAGTCGAACGGAACAGTGATGCGACGTCATTCTGACCTTCAATGTCAGCTTTGTTCGCGAAATACAAATAGCGGCGGTTAGCTTGTGACTCACCGGCGAAAGCCTCTTTCAGACAGGCTTCAGTCTTGGAACCTTTGAGATGCATAATGACTCCTAGCGGTTAGAAGAAAATCGAACTATCGATTGACCAAAATTTGTCGATCAACGATGCTCTGAACGCAGTTTAGGGGAGCCGTGCGAATTATAAAAATCATTTTTAACTACGAAGTCGATAGGAAATTCCAATCGCTTTAAGAAAAAAAGGTTCAAAGCCGGCATTGAAGCGGCTTTTTTCGTTATAAATTAAGGGTTAACCCGCTTTTATTGAAGCAGGTTCTCAGTTGTTAACTGTCAACGTGGTGTCACAACCAAAAATGACGTCACAAATTGTGCAACAGAACATGCTTAACCCGTAATGAAACTAATTATCATTTGTTTTTTGATAAATAACAACCCCGGCAGCTGGCTCATGGATCACGTGGGCGCGTAAATCCGCCCCAAACACCCGCTGAATGGTGTCTTCGGTCAAGATCTCGCGGGTTGGTCCTTGAGCAGCAAAAACACCAGCTGACAAGACAATCAAACGATCACACCACTGCGCGGCTAAGGTCAGGTCGTGCAACGCGATCACCACGCCCGTGTTTTGTGCGGCCAATTGCCGGCAGCAAGCCAATAGTGTTTGCTGGTGCAGGGGGTCTTGGTTTGCGGTGGGTTCATCAAGCAACAACCAAGCGCGCTGTTGATGCCGCTCAATGGCCAATAGCTGAACCAAGGCGCGTGCGAAATGCACACGCTGCTGTTGTCCCATAGAAAAAGCCGCCATAGACCGCGGCAGCCAATTCGACACGCCCGCCATGGCAGCGGCTTGGTCGATCAACAGCGCGGCAGCCTTAGGCGCAAGATCCCCAAAAGCGTATAAACCCAATTGCAACACTTGCTCGACCGTCAAATGAAAATCATTGGGTAATTGCTGCGCCATGACAGCCCGCAAGCGGGCAAGCGCATTGACATCAAGGCTAGACAATGGCTTTTTATCAAGCGCTGTTTGACCGCTGACCCCAGCCATTTGCCCCGCCAAAACTGCGAGTAACGTTGATTTGCCAGCGCCATTGGGACCGATCACACCCGTCACCTGGCCCCGCTCAATCGACAGACTGAGATCACGCAATACTTTTGTGCCACCCCGATTGACGGACACGTTTTGCAGTTCATACGTCATAACAAATACCTAAATAGGCAAGGACCATCCGAGTTGCTTGAGCAACTCAACTGAGCTTTTGCAAAACGTTTTCTAACATGGTCGGCTCAACACCTCTAAATCCAACGTAAGGCTCGGCGTGCAAAATAACAATCAAAAAAGTCACCCAAACACTCAAGCAATACATGATCAGTGGCACCAGTGCTGCGCGCTTTTCGTGTTTGTATACCAGCAGCAGGGAAATCGCTGCATTTAGCGCCAAGAACACGCACAACAGATACCGTAAGCCTTCTTTGTCCTGAAAACCCAATGAAAACCTTAAGTCATGTTCCTCCCGCAAAGCGTCAACTGCACTCAGATAACGGCTCATGGTCAAGCCGTCGATGCAATGCGTAATGACTTGATTGTCGCAGTCTCGACGCGCCTGAAACACCAGCTCGGTGAGTGCAATGCTTGCTTGTTGGGCCGTCTCACTTTGTTGTCGATTCAAGTGCTTTTTCCACTCAACATCGATCACCGCTTGTAAATAGTTTTTCACGGTGTCTTGCACCTTTTGATTAAGTTCCCCTGTCGGCAGCTCGATGCTCAACACCCGTTGTATGGCCGCCCTTTCCCTCATCAAGCTGTCAGAGGCCGCTTTATGGCTTTCATAAAACTCCGAACCCATAAACGCCATGAAAAAAACAAAAATGATGTTTAAGAGGCCGCAAAAAAAAGAATCAAACCGAACCTTGTCAAAGACATTGAAAAGCCGCGTTTTAAAAACCAAGGTCCAGGCCATCAAGCCAATCAGGACGACCCAAGAAAGCGTGGCCAAGATTGGGCCGATCATCAAATGCGGAAAATGCTCAAAAACCATGGTGCAGACCTTCAAACAATACGAGGTGATGCGTCAAGATATCCCTATAGCAGAGGGAACTCAAGCGTCTTTTCACGGCCATCGGTCAAACATTGCCTTTCGATTCAACCTCAAGAGCCTGCCAGAACAGGATAAATTTGCATAAACTGGCCTCGCCAGCCTCTAAAATAAAAACAAGACAACCATAAACCGAGTTAACCCAATAAACCAACACCAAGGGAATCCAGCACATGAGCACTCAGACCAGCCCCGCCGGCGACATCATCGTT
>ERZ889217.186-NODE-186-length-41281-cov-10.891234_pt1 | contig 41281 bp, 48 predicted proteins | sample MGYA00521098_ERZ889217 | MGnify/ENA primary metagenome ERZ889217 (study PRJEB32303, sample SAMEA104408613) | aquatic metagenome | biome: Brackish water; feature: Pelagic; material: water | place: Baltic Sea | collected 2014-06-10T22:04:00 | depth 2,362 m ... | reverse complement strand
AGCGCTTGCTTCACACGCAAGAAGTCGCAGGTTCGAACCCTGCATCGCGCACCATTTTTGACTCCCCATCTTTGAATTGGCTTGCCGAGTTCCGTGACTTTTCTTGGTCGGCTGTGCCATTCCGGCGGTGCTGGAACGGCTCCCTGTGCAGCGATCGATTTCTTAACGGATGTCGGATGAAACTAATGCCGGCGAGTTCGGTTTCGGAGCGGTTGGAGCCTCGAAGGGCTGCGGCGAGCCGGGTGGGTTTGAGATGATGTCAGGGCGCGGACGCTTTCCAGTTGGCTCACAAGCGGGGCGTCGCGCTCGGTGACGAAGTTGACCACGAGCCCAGGCCGGCCCGCGCGGGCGGTGCGTCCGACCCGGTGCAGGTAATTTTCCATTTGCTGCGGCAAGTGATAGTTGATCACTCGCCCGACATGGTCGACATCCAGCCCGCGCGAGGCCAGATCGGTCGAAACGAGCAAATCCACGGCCCCCTCGCGAAACAGTTTCAGGTTCTGCCGGCGCTCCACTTTATCCATTTCACCACGATAAATCACACAAGCGATGTTCGCGGCGGCGAGTTGGGCGGCGAGCTTGTCGCATTGCTCTCTCGTGTTCGTGAATAGGATTGTTCCTCCCTCCACTTTCTTTTTGAGCAACCGCTCCAGCAGAGGGAACCGCTGACCATCAATGACGACCAGCTGCATCGTCGTGAGTGTCGGGACGACTCGATGGCTCCCCGCGCTCCGAATCACTTCGGCTCCAGAAAATAAATCGGCGATGAGTTTTTCCACCGCTGGCGAGACGGTCGCCGAGAACAAGGCGAGTTGACGCTTTTGCGGAGAAGCCTGGATGATTTTTGTGACATCGGGCAGGAACCCGTGATCCAGCATCTGGTCGGCTTCGTCGAGGATCAGCATTCGCACATCGTCCAAATCCACAAGCCGCCTCTCGAGCATTTGCACAAGCCGTCCCGGCGTTGCGACGAGAATCTCAAACGCCCCGGTTAGCCCTCGCTTCGCCACTTCCGTGGTGGTGCCGCCAAGCACCGATCGAACGCGGAGACGCGTCGTGTGCGTGAATGGCTTGAAGGCTTTCGTCACCTGCTCGCCGAGTTCCCGTGTTGGAACAACCACGAGCGCCCTCGGCCGTGCAGAAAGCGTGATCGCATCCCCAGCGATTTCGAGACTTTTGATATGGTGCATTGCGGGCATTGCATAAGCCAGCGTCTTTCCGCTCCCAGTCTCTGCGATACCCACGATCGAGCGCCCGCCGAGAAGCACCGGGATCGCCCGCGCTTGAATTTCCGTGGGACGCAAAATCTGCTTTTCCACCAGAGTTTCCTGCAAAGTGGTCAGTAGACCGAATTCAGTAAAAGTATTCATCAATCCCCTGCCTATATTCCTACTTCCTGCCAATGAGGAGGCAATATCCCGACAGGCTGGATTTATTTCTGCCGACCTTGGCAAGGTTCTTTCGGATTGCGCCGGCTATTCTTCGCCTCCACCTCTCCGTGCCCTCATGCCAGCAAAGCCTGACTTCTGGCTACGGAAGCATCGGCGCGCAGAGTGTTGCCGTGGGCAAGGTGCCGGGCTTGATGGATATTCACGGAGGCGCCCAAACCGCCAGTCGCGGCACGGTCGAAAAAATGGCCGCCAACGGCTACGCCTGCATCTCGATCAACCCGGGAGCGCATCCGTTGCCGGAACTCAAGCCCGGCGATCCGAACACCGGTTGGGGCGCGGTCGAACCACGCAGACGAGGCATCTGGGGAGTTTTTTCACCATTGATCCTGATCCAAGACCATCGAGACCATTCCCTGCCCCCGAAACATCAACTGGTTTCTCGTCACGATTGCCGACCGCCGCGCGAGCAGGGCTACGCCAATGTGCAAGGATTGCAGGCCATTCAATACTACGAGATGGAGGGGCCGGTCGGCCGCTTCACCGCCCCCACGCCGGATGCTATTCGTCAGGCGTTGCGCAAAGCGAATCGTCGGAATAGCGGCTTTCATGCACGGTCATGCTGGAGCGGAAAAGTGGCATAAAATTGACAAACACGAAAAACGGAAAAATTATTTTTCTTGGATAAACCGCTGGGGGAGAATGGTGCAGCCGGAAAGACTCGAACTTTCAACCTTCTGATCCGTAGTCAGATGCTCTATCCAATTGAGCTACGGCTGCTTTTAGGAAAGGGCGAGTAATAAAGGGATGAATTTCATTGGAGTCAATCGGCAAGTTGCGGGTGGTGGAAAAAATGTGCGCGGCGATGCGGTGGTGGTCGTATGGAATGGACGACATGAATGCGAATTTTCCGGATGGGTTGTTGGGGGCGTTGGCGGCGGATGCGATTTCGATGCCGGTGCATTGGTATTACGATCGTGGGGCTTTGGCTCGGGACTATGGATTTGTGGATCGGTATCTGGCTCCGAAGTCGCCTCACGCGGATAGCATTTTGTGGAGGTCGAGCTATGTGCCGTTAAACGAGCGGGGGGATATCCTTCGTGAGCAGGCTCAATACTGGGGGCATCAGGGTGTTCATTATCACCAGTTCCTCGCGGCGGGGGAGAATACGCTGAATTTTCGGTTGGCGGTGGAGCTGTTCCGGATGGTGCGGGAGGCTGGGAAATATGATCCGGGGGTTTGGTTGGAGCGCTACATGGATTTCATGCTGACCCCGGGAAAACATCGCGACACTTATGTGGAGGAATATCACCGCGGATTTTTCACCAATCTGGCGCGGGGAAAAAAGCCGGGGAATTGCGGAGTGGATGATGTCCACATTGGGGGATTGGCGCAGGTGCCGGCTTTGATTTCGGCGGTGGGTGCCGGGCATCCTGGGTTGATTGAGTTGCTCGAGACCCATGTGTCGCTCACGCACAAAAACCGCGATGTGATCCGGGCAGCGGTTTGCCTGGGGCGGATTCATGCGGCATTGGCGGCGGGCAGTCCCTTGCGGGATGCGATTCTGGAGCACGCCAGCGACTCTATTTCTGAAAAAAAAATCGCGAAGTGGATCGGACAGGAGGACGGCGTGGTGGTGGGTCGAATTCTGAGTCCGGCGTGTTACATCCAGGATGCGTTTCCCGCGTCACTCTATCTGGCCTGGAAGTATGCGGGGGATTTTTCCGGGGGCATCATGGCCAATGCGAATGTGGGTGGCGACAATTGCCATCGCGGGGCGGTGGTGGGCTCGTTGCTGGGGGTGGCGAATGGGGTTCCTGCGAGATGGTCCGAGGGTTTGGTGGCAGTTAATCCGTGAGGAGCATGCAGTCTCCGTAGGAAAAGAAACGGTAGCGTTTGCGAATGGCTTCGGCGTAGGCGGTCTGGATGAGTTCCCGACCGGCGAAAGCGCTCACGAGCATCAGAAGGGTGGAGCCGGGGAGGTGGAAGTTGGTGAGAAGCGCGCCGGTGTGTTGGAACTGGTAGGGAGGATGAATAAAAATGCGGGTGGCGCCGGAACAGGGCTGGATGCGACCGGGCGGCTGGGATTCCAGCACGCGGGTGACGGTGGTGCCGACGGCGACGATACGACGGGCGCTCTGGAGGGAGAGGGCGGACTCGGGAGGAATAGAGTAGGATTCCTCGTGCATTTCGTGGTCCTCGAGGCGGTCGGTTTTGACGGGAAGAAAGGTGCCGGCGCCGACATGCAGGGTGAGAAAAGTGTGGGGAATCGTGGCGAGGATTTCGGGAGTGAAATGTAGTCCTGCGGTGGGCGCGGCCACGGAGCCGGAGGCTTTGGCATAGACGGTCTGGTAGCGTTCGTCATCGGCCGAGTCGGCGGCGCGTTTGAAGTAGGGGGGCAGGGGCATGTGGCCGTGGGTCTCGAGATCGGGGGGCGAGTCGAAGCTCATGATACGCTCGCCGCCGGGGAGGATTTCCAGAACCTCGGCTGAAGTTCCCGCAATCGGAATGCGCGTGCCGATGCGAAGTTTGCGGCCGGGTTTGCAAAGGCATTTCCAGCGGGAGTCACCAAGATTTTCGAGAAGGAAAACCTCGATGCCCAGAGGCTCAGCGAGGAGTCGGGCTTTGATGACACGCGAGTTGTTCAAAGTCACTAAATCGCCTTCGAGAAGGTGGCATGGAAAGTCGCGGAAAGTTTGGTGTTCGATCACTCCCGTTTTGCGGTGGATGACCATCATGCGCGAGTCGTCGCGCCGGAGGGCGGGGCGATTGGCGATGAGTTCCGGGGGGAGGTTGTATTGGTAGTCGCTGACGGATCCGGACATCTCGAGGCGCTAGATTTTTTTTGAGATACGGGTCAGACCACAGCGGTTGGCAGAGGCTTCCACGAGATCGGCCACGCGGCGTTTGAGGCGGCGGGCGCGGTCGTTGCGAAATTCCAAATGCTCGGCCCACGGAATCGAGATCAACACGCGGATGCCGAATTGATGGCAGAGATTGAGAAACCAGCGCGGCGGGACATAGTAAATAGGGACGAGGTTGACGCCGGCCTCGCGCATCAATTCAAAATCGGCGCGGGCTTTTTCGGGAGTTCCGAAATGCTCGCCCTCGGAGTCAGGAGCGAAGGGGCCGTAGTTCACTCCCTTAATGAAAAACTTTTTATCTCCCTCGAAAAAAAACTTCGCACGAACGCGCACGGGACAGGATTGGCTCACGGCGGGAAGGTATCCATCGGGCCTTTCAAAAGGCGAGTTCGCTTTTTGAATCGGCAGTGATCAAAACGGCTCGTCGTCGATCGGGAGCGGATCGCCACCCCATTTTGCGGAAGGGGTGGGGGAGACATCCCAGACTTCGAGAAGTTCCTCCGGAATCTCGCGGAGAAAGCGGGAGGGGGTCTGAAAAATTTCGCCGTAGCCGGCGCCGAGACGCATTTCGGGGTAGCTGAGGTAGAGTTCATCCATGCAGCGGGTGACGCCCACATAGAACAGTCGGCGCTCCTCCTCAAGGCCCACGGGGTCCTCGAGGCTGCGGCTGCTTGGAAACATCCCGTCGGCCAGCCAGATCAGGAAAACGACACGCCACTCGAGGCCTTTCGCCTGATGGAGGGTGGAGAGCGTGATCTTCTCACTCTCTGCGGCCCCGGCGAAGGCGTCTGCCGTTTCGAGACCGCCGAGGAGGGCGAGTTGAGAGAGGAAATCGGAGGCGGATTCGAACTGGCCGGCGAAAGTTTGGAGAGTCTGCAAATCCTCACGGCGGGCATCATAGTTCGGGAATTTGCCCTTCATGTAATCGTCGTAGATCGCGAAGAGGACGCATTCGATCATGGCTGCGGGGCCGAGCGGGGCGCCTTGTGGAACGAGGTCGGCGAGGGTGAGGACAAGTTGCGACCATTCTTTTCCGGCCTTGGAGGGGACTTTGGCTTCGGCGAGCCGGGCGAAGTCGGTCGAGCCGCCAAGGAGGGATTGGGTGCGCTCCCAGAGCGTTTCAGCCGTCTTGTTACCGATGCCCGGGAGGAGGCGGACGATGCGCTTGAAGGACATTTCATCGCGCGGGTTGACGGTGAATTTCAGAAATGCGGCGACATCCTTGATGTGGGCTTGCTCAAAAAACCGGAGTCCACTGGTGATCGAAAAGGGAATGCCTCGCTTGGTGAATTCCAACTGCACTTCCATCGAGTGGTAGTGCGCGCGATAGAGCACGGCCATTTGCTCGAGCGGGATGCCCTCGTCGAGGAGTTCCATGACACGCTGGGCGACGAAGGCGGCTTGCTGGGAATTGGTCGGAAGGGCGACAAGGGCTGGTTTGACGGCGTGTGGCTTGCGGATGGGGGCAAGGGTTTTTGGAAACTGGCGTTCGTTCCCGCCGATGGCGGCGTTGGCGACTTCGAGGACTTGGGGGACGCTTCGATAGTTCGTTTCGATTTTAAAAACGCGGGAGCCCAGGTGGTTTTTGGGAAATTGGAGGATGTTTTCGAAATTCGCTCCGCGCCAGGAGTAGATGCTCTGGGCGTCGTCTCCGACCACCATGAGATTGCCGTGGTGGGCGGCGAGGAGGTCGATGAGTTCGGACTGGAGGCGGTTCGTATCCTGGTATTCATCGACGAGGATTTGCTGGAAGCGGCGCTGGTAAAGAGCGGCGACTTCGGGTTGGGTCAGAAAAAGCTCCAGGGTTTTGGAAAGAAGGTCATCGAAATCCATCGAGTTCGCGTCGCGCTTTCTGGCTTCGTAGGCGGCTTGAACTTTCTCGATCTCCGGGGCGAGGGGAATGAAGTAGCGGTATTTTTCGGCGAGGATTTTGCCAATGGGGGCGGCGGTGTTAATGGCGAGGCTGAAGATATCGGACAGGACTCCGGCTTTGGGGAATTTTCGTGTGGTATCCACGAGACCCTGTTTCGCAACCACGGCGGCGATCATTTCCTCCGAGTCGTCGCGGTCCATGATGGAAAATCCCTCGCGGAATCCGATGTCGGCGGCGTGTCGGCGGAGGATGCGGTTCCCGATCGAGTGGAAGGTGCCGCCCCAGAGTCCATCCGCCGCGCCGGGAAGGAGGTTGTGGACGCGCTCCACCATTTCGCGGGCGGCTTTGTTGGTAAAGGTGAGCAGGAGAATCGAACCTGCGGGGATGCCTTGTTCCAAAAGCCAGGCGACTCGATAAGTGAGCGTGCGGGTTTTTCCACTGCCTGCTCCGGCGATCACCAAGGATCTGCCGGGTGAGGAGGTGACGGCGGCGAATTGCTCGGGGTTGAGTTCCTTCTCGAAATCGATGCCCGAATTCGGGCGTGCCGGGGAGTGGAGTGTGTAGGAACGCGACAAGGCGAATTAGTTGTTAGCCAGTCGGGTGGTTTTGACTTGTGAGGGACTCATTTGAAGGCCGAGGGCGAGGAGTTTGGCGGATTCCTCGGCGACGACGCCTTTGGTTGATCCCAGCACCACGGCAATGCAGTCGCGGCCGTTGTGCGATCCGCTGGAGATCAAACAATGCCCGGCAGCGTTGGTGTAGCCGGTTTTCATGCCGTTGCAGAACGAGTAGGTGCGCAGGAGACGGTTGGTGTTGCGAAGAGGAGAGACTTTCCCGCTCGAGAAACGGAAATCGTAATTTTTGGTGTTCATAATCTGGCGGAGGGTGGAATTGCGGTAGGCCATGCGGGCCACGCGAGCCATATCGCGGGCGGTGGAATACTGACCGGAGGCGGGCAGGCCATTGGGGTTCACAAAATTTGAGGCAGTTCCTCCGAGTTCCTGCATGCGGCGCGTCATCTTGAGGGCGAAAGCCTCGATGCTGCCGGCGTTGTCACGGGCGAGAGCGCGGGCGACATCGTTGCTGCTGCGAATCATCAGGGCGTGGAGAAGTTGGCGGCGGGTGTAGGTCTGACCCGGCTTGATGTAGAGTTTGAAGGGTTCGCACTGGGTATCGATCAACTCGATGGTGAACTTTTTATCGAGATCGCCCGACTCGGCGACGATCAGCGCGGTGAGGAGCTTTTGGGTGCTGGCGACGGCGCGCTGGGCGGTGTCGTTTTTTTTGTAGAGGACTTGGCCGGTGTTGGCGTCGAGAAGGATTGCGGACTTGGCGGCGACGGAAATCGCAGCGCTGGCGTTTGAGAGAACAAAAGGAAGAACGAGGGTGACGAGGAAAGCAGGAAGTCGCATGAGGTCAGGGTTTGGGATTTGCTGGGTGGAAAACCTTTTCCATCGACGGGTCTTTTTCAACTCCGAGTTCGATGGCTTTGAAATAATGTCGCTTCGCCAACTCGGTGGCGGGCGGTTTTTCCTGAAGGTAGAAAACGGCCAGATTGTAGTGGGCGTCGGCGTAGGCGGGGTCGAGTTCCACGGCGCGGCGGAGTTGTTGCTGGGCTCCGTAAATCCAACCTTCGCGGCCGACCACCACGCCGAGGAAATTCCGGACGCGAGGGTTGTTCGGATCGTGCAGAGCCGCTTGGGAAAAGGCGGCGAGGGCTTCGGGAAAGCGGTTTTGGTCCATGTAAATCATCCCGAGGGTCAGCCAGGCCGGGGCGGTTTCGAGTCGCTGGCGGACGGCTTGTTTGAGGAGGTTTTCGGATTTCGCGGGATCGCCCGAGTAGAATTCGACCATGCCGAGATTCACGAGGCCCATTTGATTTTGAGGATCGAGCGAGAGGACGCGCTCGTAGGCGCGGCGGGCGGTGGCGTAGTCTTTGGCCTCGAAAGCGCGGTTTCCCTCGACGACGGCCTCGGCGAGGATGCGCGGGGTGAATTTGGCGGGAGCTTCTTGGGCGGGGAGCGATGGGGCGAATACAAGCCCAATCGCGAGGATGGCTCCGAGACCGAGCCTCATTTTCCAGCCAGTTCGCCGGAACGGCGTTCGGCAGCGCGAACCGCTTCGATAAATGCGGCGCGGACTCCCCGGTTTTCGAGTTCCGTCAGTGCGGCGGCGGTGGTTCCGCCGGGGCTGGTGACCATTTCGCGCAGCACGGCGGGGTGTTCCGAGGTGGCTTTCGCGAGTTCGGCGGCGCCAAGGACGGTTTGAATCGCCAGGTCCTGTGCGAGCTTGCGAGGTAGCCCGCAAGTGACTCCTCCATCGGAGAGCGCTTCGATCATGAGAAAAACATAAGCCGGTCCGCTGCCGCTCAAACCCGTGACGGCGTTGAGAAGTTTTTCCTCCACCGGATAAACCTCGCCGATGCTGGAAAAAACGGACTCTGCTAATTCGCGATCCTTCGGGGAGGTGTCCGCAGCGGCCGCATAGGCTGTGGCTGAGCGGCCGACGATGGCGGCGGTGTTGGGCATAGCGCGAACCACACGCGCGCCGGGCGCGATTTTTTGAAGGGTATCAAGGGAAAGTCCCGCAGCGATCGAGACGAGGAGTTTGTTTTTCAAAGCCTCGCCGGTTTGTTTGAGGGCCTTGGCGGCGTCTTGGGGTTTCACGCACAAAACCAAAACCTCGGCCTTGGCGGCGGCTTCAGCGTTGTCGGAAACGACCTTGATCGAGGTGGCGTCGCGGAGGCTCTGGAGCAACTCTGGTTCGGGGCAGGCGGCAACGATATCCGAGGGCTCGCAAACATTGGCCCGGAGCATTCCTTGAATGATGGCCGAGGCCATGCGGCCCGCGCCGAGAAACGCGTATTTCATGGCAGAAAGGTTAGTGGGTAGCAGGGCATTTGCAAAGACTGTCGTGAGCGGGAAGGGGGGCTACTTGGGGGTTTGACCACAGAGGACACAGAGCGCACAGAGGGGGAAGAGGATCAGTCGAGGAGGGAGACGAGCCATTCCTGCATGAGTCCGTAGATGCTGAGTTGGAGGAGGGCGTAATCGCGCAGGTCTTCGAGGTTTTCTGGTTGGCGGGACATCTCGCTCTCGGAAAATCCATGAGATTCGACGAGGGCGAGGCGGGCTTGGTTGAGGGCGCAGAGCCAGTGGTCGATGTGATTTTTTGGAATCAAAAGAGAACGGTGGCCTTGAGGGGTGGACGAGCAGCGACGGAGGTCGGCATCGACGACCTCGCGGGAGGAGGCGAAAGCGCTGTGGAGGTCGGGTTGGACGAAGGCCTTCCAGTCCTCACGCAAGTCCTCGGCCTCGGGATCGGTGGTTGGTGATTGGAAAAATCTGGCTTCCACGCGGGGGTCGTCGAGTTCGGCGGAGGTCCGGATTTCGGTGAGCATTTTTTGGAGCAGGGGATTGATGCCTTCGAAGAGCACGCCGCCGTCCTGGAGAATGCTGATACCAATTTTCATTGGGCCGGATTTTTTTCCAGAGTGGAGAGGAGGAGGTGGGAGTGGAGTTGTTGGACATACAACTCAGCCTCCTCGCGGGAGCCGCTCCAGACGATCGAGCGTCCGCTTTTGTGGACTTCCATCATGTGGAGTTCGGCTTTTTCGCGGGGAAATCCAAAGACTCTGCGGAAGACCATGGCGACATAGCTCATGAGGTTCACAGGGTCGTTGTGGACCACAACATTCCAGACGGAATCGAGATCGGATTTGTCCTTGGTTTCGATTTCGGGAGTGTCGAGTGAGGGCATCTCGGGAAAGGGATCAGGCGGCGTGGAGCGAGGTTGCGGCTGGCTTGGCTCCGGCGAGGCAAGCCTCGAGAATTGGCCAAAGCGAGTCGATCGGCGCGGCACGCATTTCGAGAAACAGCAGAGCGGCGCGGGTGGTTGGGAGGGCGATGTGGAAAACGGCGGCGCGGGCGGCGAAGACGACGGCGAGGTGGCCCGGGGAGGAGCCGGAAGCAACGGCGGCGAGGAATTTGAGGAGGGCGGGTTCGTTGGCGGGGGCGGAGAATTGGGTGGAGAGTTGGCGTCCGGCGGTGCGGGAGGATTTGGCGATTGGGCCAGCGAGTTGGAGATCGAGTTTCTGGTCGATTTCGATCAATTCGCGGCATCCGATTTTACCAACGGCGAGGGCGGCTTCGACGGCGGGCGAAAGGTAGGGAGTCCACACGGAGTCGCGCCAGTTGGTGAGTTCCGACGGGGTGGCGGGATTGCCGTGGAAGGTGGCGGGTCCCATCGAATCGAGGCAGGGGGCACAGAGCCGGGCGACGCGAAAGATTTCGGCGCGCATTTCCGTTGGTGACATTTCCCCGGCTGATTTCATAGGGAAAACCTAGCAGGTCATGAAAAAATCGCAGGGGGAAAATGACGCGCTGCGATTTTTTTGAAAACGGGGAGAATCAGGCTGCGACTTGGTTGGACGGATCTCCGGCTTGAGTCACGGGCGGCGTGATGATGCCGATGTTTTGAATTTCGGTTTGGGCGGGGAGTTCTTGGTAGGCGAGGACATGAATCTTCGGGAGGGAGGGCTCGAAGAAGCGCTTGAAGGCGAGGCGGAGTTCGGCGCTGAGAATGACGGTTGGCAACAAGCCCTGCTCGGCCATGGAATTTGAGCGGATGGTGAGTTCGCGCAGGAGGTATTGGGCAGTTTGAGGGTCGAGGGCGAGGGTGGTTTCGAAATGCGAGCGCTGGATGCGGGTGATGAGGGTTTGCTCTATGCGGGGATCGAGCGTGATGGCTTTGATCTGGCCCGGCTCGGATTCGTATTGGGCGATGAAATAGGTGCCGAGGCGCTTGCGGACTTGCTCGGAGAGTTCGTCGGGGTTTTTGGTGACGGTGGCGTAGTCGGCGACGGTTTCCAGGATGAGGGGAAGGTTTTTGATGGGCACGCCCTCGCGGAGGAGGTTTTGGAGGACGCGTTGGATGATGCCGAGATTGACGAGATCGGGGAGGAGTTCGGCGACGAGCGAGGGGTTGGTTTCCTTCACGCGGTCGATGAGGCCTTGGACTTCCTGGCGGCTGAGAATGAGGTGGGCGCTTTGTTTGAGGGATTCGGCGAGGTGGGTGATGAGGACCGAGACGGCATCGACGACGCTGTAACCATTGATCTCGGCGGTGCGTTTTTCCTCCTCGGCGATCCAGACGGCTTCGATGCCGAAGACGGGTTCGCGGGTCGGGACGCCTTTGAGAGTGATATGGCTGCCGCTGACATTCATCGCGAGCCAGCGGTTCGGGATGACGGTCGCGTGGGCGATGGATTTGCCACGAAGGAGGAAGCGGTATTCGTTCGGCTCGAGTTCCAGGCTGTCGCGAATGGCGATGGGCGGGATGACCATGCCATTGTCGCGTGCGAAGCCTTTGCGGACGCCGGTAATGCGGTCGAGGAGGTCGCCGCCTTGGGTTTTGTCGGCGAGCCGGAGTAGTCCGTAGCCGACCTCGATGGAGAGGATTTCGGTTTCGATGAGTTTGTGGAAATCCTCGGGGGATTTGCCGTCGCCGCCTTGGGCGCCGGCTGGGGGCGCTCCGCCGCCAGCGGCCGGTCGGGAGCCTCCGGGAGCGGGGAGGGCGAGCTTCCCGCCGGGTCCGAGTTTTTCCTCGGCGGCGGTGGCGTTTTTCTTGAGCAGGTAGGCCATCGTTCCTGTGATGGCGCCGAGAATCAGAAAGGGAATCGGTGGCAATCCAGGAATGAAGGCCATTGCGCTAATCAAGCCGGCGCAAATTCCCACGGCGCGGGGGTAGGCGCCGATTTGCTGGCCGATCTGGTCGCCGAGGCTGTTCTCGCCTTGGGCGCGGGTGACGAGCAAGCCGGCGGCGACGGAAATGATGAGGGCAGGAACTTGGGAAACAAGGCCGTCACCGATGGAGAGGAGGGTGTATTTTTCGAGGGCGACATCGATCGGCATGCCTTTTTGGAGCATTCCGATACCGAAGCCGCCAATGACATTGATAATGGTGATGAGAATGCCTGCGACGGCATCGCCTCGCACGAACTTGCTGGCACCGTCCATCGCGCCGTAGAAATCAGCTTCTTTTTGGACCTTAAGTCGGCGGTTGGTGGCGGTTAATTCATCGATGATGCCGGCGTTGAGTTCGGCGTCGATCGCCATTTGCTTGCCCGGCATGGCGTCCAAAGTGAAACGCGCGGCGACCTCCGCGATTCGGCCTGCGCCCTTCGTGATCACGATGAAATTGATAATGACCAGGATGATGAAAACCACCGCGCCGACGAGGTAGTTTCCTTGAATGAGAACCTTGCCGAACGCCTCGATGACTTGGCCTGCGTAGCCATCGAGCAAAATGAGGCGGGTCGAGGCGATGTTCAGCGCGAGGCGCAGCAGCGTGACGGCGAGGAGGATCGTGGGGAAGGCCGAGAACTCGGGTGGATCCTTCACATAGATGATGACGAGGAGGATCATCAGCGAGATGCCGATGTTCAAAGAAAGGAAAAAATCCAGTGCCCAAGTAGGGATGGGCACGACCAGAAGCAGAACAATGCCGAACAGGCCGAGGGTGAAGATGAGGTCCGATTGCTTCAGCAATCGGCTCCACGGAGATGGGTTTGCGCTATCGACTGTGGGATTGGCCATTCTCTAAGGGCGTCAGGATTTCAGGCGGCGGGATTTCAGTTGGAAGAAGTAGTAGCGATGGGTGCGGTAGACATAGCCGAGAATCTCGGCGATGGCTTGATAAAGTTGGGAGGGGATGGGTTTGCCGACCTGACCGAATTTGAAGAGGGCACGGGCGATGGGTTTGTTTTCGACCGTGGGAACTTCGAATTTCGCACCGATCGATTTGATGCGTTGGGCGAAGCTGTTGTGGCCCTTGGCGAGAACGACCGGGGCGGAGTCCACGCCGCGTTCGTATTTGAGGGCGACGGCGTAGTGGGTCGGGTTCGTGATGATCACATCGGCCTGCGGGACATCGGCGAGCATTTGGCGCTGGAGGAGGCGGCGGGCCATGGCGCGCTGGGCCATTTTCACATTTGGGTCGCCTTGGGCCTGGCGTTGTTCGTCCTTGATCTCCTGCTTGGTCATCATCAAGTCCTTCTCGGTTTTTTTGAGTTGGTAGAGGTAGTGAAGAAGCGCCAGGCCGCTCATGGCGATCGCCAGGCGGAAAAAGAGCATGAGGCTTGAGTCGAAGATAAAAGTTCCGAGACGAAAAATCGGAACGGGGGTGAAGAAAATCGGGTCGGTGAGGACATCCTGGACGCCGGTGTAAATGAGTGCGGCGACGATGAGGCATTTACCAAGGTCGATGACCATTTTGACCAGCCCCTGTTTGCTGAAGACGCGCTGAAAGCCCGTGACGGGATTGAGCTTGTCGAATTTCGCCTCAATAACCTCCGGGGTGCCTTTGAAGCCGCTTTGAAGTCCCCCGGCCAGTATGCTGGCGACGGTGGTGGCCAGGAGCATCGGAAGGAGCAATCCGAAGAGCATGAGAAAACCCATCATGATCCACTCAGGGAGCGCATAGCTGACGACTTCGTATTTTTCGAGATTTCCCAGAACGCTGGCGACGAACTTGGTGATGAAGCGGGATTGGTCGCCGAGTGTGAAAAGCAAAACGAAATAAGCGGCGACCAAGCCGAAGACCATTTGGATTTCGGCGGCTTGGGCGAATTGGCCTTTGTTGTGGGAGTCCGAGAGTTTTTTTTCTGTCGGTTTCTCTGTGGCGTTGTCGTTTTGCTCGGCCATGGCGGGGTCAGCGGAGGAAGCGTAGCATCGTCTCGGGCAGTTGCTGCATGTCGCGGACGATGTATTGCACGGTTAGCCCAAGCGTCATCGCAAAAACGGTGAGGCCGGCGAGGATTTGGACGGGGAAGCTGAGGAGGAAAACATTGAGACTCGGCGCGGCGCGGCCGAGGACCGAGAAGCACATATTGACGAGAAAGCTGATCGCCAAGAGCGGCGCGGAGATTTGGATCGCCAAGAGGAAAACCCGTCCGCTGGCGGCGATGACCTCGTTGATCGATTGGGGGTCGAAAATCGCGTTGGGCGGGAAAATTTCAAAACTCCGTGCAAATGCGACAAGGCAATATTGGTAGGCTCCGGTCACCAGAAAAAGCACCAAGCCGAAGGACTGCAGCATGATATTCGGTGGCGTGGCGGAGTTGCGCGTGATGGGGTCGATATTGGAGCTGAGGGAGAGCCCGACTTGAACTGCGATGATTTCACCAGCCATTTCCAGAGCGTAGAGCAGGAATCGGACCGCAAATCCGAGCAAGAGGCCGGTGAGGACTTCATGGATGACCTCACTGACGAGCAAAAACCAGTGGGCTGGAACGCCGCCGAAATTCCCGAAGATGGGAGCAAGAAGGTAGGCGATCATTGCCGCGATCCCGATCCTCACGGGTGGGGGAATCATGCTGCCTGAAAAGACGGGCATGATGAGAAACATTCCGGAGGCTCGGAGAAAAATGAGCATTCCGGGGTAGATGTCCTCGATGCGGATCGTGATCATCGCGTCATCTCTGGGATTTTATTGAGGAAGAAAATCGTAAACTGCATCAACTGGCGGACCATCCAAGGCGCTCCGATGATGATGACGGCTCCGATGGCGATGAGTTTCGGGGCGAAGCTGAGAGTGGGTTCCTGAATGCTGGTGATGGCTTGGAGGAGGCTCACGGCCACGCCAACCACGAGGGCCGCTAAAATCACGGGTGTCACCACGGTCAGAGAGACAGTGATGAGCGAGCGGAGCATCTCGATGGCGGACTCTTGGTTCATGCGGCGAAACTTTGAACGAGCGAGCGGATCACGAGTTGCCAACCATCCACCAGCACGAACAAAAGCAATTTCAGTGGGAGGGCAACCATAGTCGGGGGCATCATCATCATGCCCATCGACATGAGGGTGGAGGCGACCAGGAAGTCGATTACCAGGAATGGAATAAAAATCAGGAAGCCCATTTGAAATGCGGTTCGGAGTTCGCTCACCACGAATGCGGGAAGAACAACTCGCATGGGCAGGTCGTTGACAGCCGTGCGCCCCATTCCTGCGAGATCGAGGAAGAAATCGACCTCGCCTGGTCGGGTCTGGCGGAGCATGAAGGTGCGGATCGGCGCAATCGCGCGGTCCATGGCCTCGTTCGAACTTATTTGTTCATTCATGTAGGGCGTGAGTGCCTGGGCCTGGATGTCCTGCCAGACGGGGGCCATGATGAAAAAAGTCAGGAAAAGGGAGAGCCCAATGAGGAGTTGATTGGCGGGGGCGCTCGGCACGCCTAGTGCGGTGCGCACGAAGCCGAGAACGATGACAATGCGAGTAAAACTCGTCATGAGCATGACAAGAGATGGCGCCAATGTGAGGAGCGTCATGACGACCACGATTTGGATCGCGGTGCTGAGATTTTCGCGCTCGTTGCCGTTGCCGATTTGCAAATTGATTAGGGGGGTGGCAACCGAGGGAGCCGATGGAGGGCGAGGGGCGGTGGGTGCTGCGGGGGCGGACGGAGCGATCGGCGCACTCGGAGTTGTGGGGGTTTGGGCAAACGAGTGGAGCGTTCCGCCGAGCAGAACGAGAACCAGCAAAAGAAGACGGGAAAGTTTACGGACCGGGATCATGAACGGGGTGCTTGGTTTTCGATGGGGCCCATCATCGCGCTGAAATCTGCCGGGGCCGTGGTCGAGTCGAGGGGGCAGAGGTAGTCGATTTTGCCAGGGGTCACACCGATAAGCATTCGGGTGTCTTCGTAGCCAACGACGAGAAGGTATTGTTTGTTACCGAGCGGGCGGGTTTCCAAGACTTGGAGTTTGCGATCGGAAGCAAGGCCTTTTCGGAGCGGGAGGCCGAATTTTACAAAATAGAGGACGGCTCCAGCCAGCGCGGCGAAGAAGGTGAGGTATCCGAGCATCCGGCCCAAGGAATCGAAGTCCGGAGTGGGGGGGCGAGTGGGTTGGTTTTTTTCCGGGGCAGCAACGGCAGGCTGAGCTGGGGCGGGATCCGAGGATTTGGGTTCGGAAGATTCGGTGGTGAAGTTTGCGTGCGATGCCGGAGCCGCTCCCGCCGATTCTGTCGCCTTGAGAGAAGCTGGTAAGAGACACGCGAGGGCCGCCGCGAGGGCGCACCGCCACGCCAAGTTTCTCATGCCGATTCTCCGACGATCTGCGTGATTTTAATGCCGAAGTTTTCCTCGACGACGACGACCTCGCCCCGGGCGATCAATTTGTCGTTCACATAAAGGCCGACGGGTTCGCTGGCCAATTGGTCGAGTTGGAGAACGGTTCCTTCGCCGAGTTCCACAACATCCCTCATGGGCAACATGCAGGAGCCGATGCGGACCGAGAGGTCGACTTTGACATCGAGAATGACATTCAGGTTCTTGGATTCGGTGGCGGAGCTCATGATTTGGTGGCGTTTTTGATTTCGGAAGAGATTTGGATGGCGACATGGCCGTTTTCCGATCCGGCTTGTGCAATGAATCGGGGAGAGTTGGCAATGCGCACGCGGGTATTTGCGAGGGTGGACTTCGGCATTTCCAAGATATCGCCGGCTCGGAGCGCCAGAATATCACTCACGCTGACTTGCGGAACCTCCCAGTCGGCGACCAAGGGGACCGCGATCTGGTTGTAGGACGAGCGCCATTGTTGGGGCTTCGAATCCGGGGTGGTTTGCATCTCTCGTGAGCGCTGGGCGTGAATGGTTTTCACGATCGGCTCGAGCATGTTGTAGGGGATGCCTAACTGGATTTGCTCGGGACTATCGCCGGCGAGTGCCTCGATGGTGAGAACCAGTGTGACGGCATCTGACGAGCAAACTTGGAGGAAGCGGGGATTATTTTCGTGACCGATTTGGCGGCCGGTGAAGGGGCGTTCGTCCTTCCATTGCCGGCACCATTCTTGAACGATGATGTCGACGATTTCTTCGAGGAGGGCGACTTCGATTTCAGTAAGGTAGCGTTCATCCTCTTCAGAGGACATACCGCGACCGCCGAGCATGCGGTTTGTCATGCTGATGGCGAGCTTGGGGCTGATTTCGAGGATTCCGATGCCGGATAACTGATCGACCTTGAACAGCGAAATGTGGGTCGGGTTTTTCATCGACTCCGAGAATTTCGCGTAAGGCATCGTGGTCAAGCGGGAGAGTTTCAGGCTCATGTCCGCTCGCAGGAGCGAGGAAAAGCGCGCCGAAATCGTCGAGATAAAACCCGTGTGGATCGTGCGGAGACGGCGTAATTCGGCCTCGGCTAAATGGATTGGCGTGCGAAAATCAAATGTCTTTGGCGCCACGGGATTCGATTTCGGAAAGCGTTCGCCATCCGACCGAAAAATCATCTTAGCATCGATCGAGCCTGCCGCTTCGGCGACAAGTTGGTCGATGTCGGATTGGTTCATTGGGCCAGCCATAACTTGATTTTGGGAGGTAAATTACTGGATGAGGAATTCGGTGAAGTAGATTTGATCTATCGCTTCACCTCCAAGGACATTATTAAATCTGCTGATGATGCCCTTGCGAACTACTTCGCGGCCATTGGCGCCATCGAGGGCATCCAGGGACTGGGTGGTAAGAACAGTAATCGCCGCGTCTTTGAGCAAACTTATATTGTCATCAATAAGATCTTGAATTTTCGGATCGGAACTTGCGACGGTGAAGTTGGTTCGGAGGTATCGGGAATTTCCGGAACCGGCGAGATTCACAACGATTGCCTCCTTGCCGAATTCCGCGGTGTGCTCGCCAGGAGGCTTCACACCGCCACGGGAATCGCCTTTGGCTTTGGCAGAGCTCTCGGTTTTCGAGTGATTAGCCCCGCCACCTGAAGCCGACTTGAGTTTCGGTATGATGAGAAACTCCATCACCCCATAACAAAGTGCGGGCACGAGCAGGATCACTACGATGATAGGGATCAGCGCGTTGCTGGATTTTTTTGAGGAACCTCCGGAGGCCGGGATTGTTTCGGATTCGTTTGCTGCCATGGGTGTGTTTTTTAGGGTTTAGACGAGTTTTTAAAAGAGCGATTTTTTTTACCGCTTGAGGTTGACTACTTCCTCCAACACTGAGTCGGAAACGGTAATCACGCGTGAATTGGCTTGAAATGCACGCTGGGCGACGATGAGGTCGGAGAATTCTTGCGTGAGATCGACATTCGAGAGCTCGAGTGTGCCTTGGATGATGTCGCCTTTTATAGTTGAGCCACTATTTTCAGCGCCGGCTGCAGCTCCCAGATTGCTAAACAAGTTGGCTCCTTCTCGCTTGAGGCCATTTGGATTGGCAAAGGTAATCAACTCGAGAGTGCCGCCGGTCACAGGAGTCGGCGATCCTGCTTTATAAATATTTATTGTTCCGTCTTTTGAAAAGCTGAATGCCTCTGCGCCTGAAAATGCTGCCGCTGTCGCGCCAACTACCAACATTCCGCTATTTGTTCGAAGAGTTCCTAATTCATCCACTCTGAAATCACCGGCTCGTGTGTAGAAAGTATTGGCTGCAGCATCCGTGATTTTAAAAAAGCCTTGACCAGAAATACCCAAATCTGTCGGGCCCGCTGTAGTTGTCAGCGCACCTTGAGTGAATTTCTGGGAAATGCTTGATACGCTGGAACCCATTCCAACCTGCATGCCGTTAAGTCCACCCGCGTCTCCATTAGCTGCCGTTGGAGCTCTTAATGTTTCTACAAAACTATCCTGATTTGTCACCCTGGAGGTCTTAAAGCCAGTCGAGTTCACATTCGCAATGTTATCGCCAATGACCTCAAGGCTTTTGCTGAAGGTTTTGATACCGGCAACGCCGCTGTTGAAGGAATTGAGGAGTGCCATAGGATTTTTAGTTGGTTGTGGTGGTCTGAGCTACAGTGGAAGAATCAATCGAGCTTGGAACGACGGGTGCGATGGGCTCGGGTGGGAGGGAAATATTTGTGATGAGTTTGGGATCGTAAGTCTTGCCATTGATCACAAGGGCAGGAGATCCATTCTTGACCGTTACGGATTCCACCTTGCCCTTGATCTCGCCGTTTAGCGAGGAAGGGTCTTTGACGGTCACCTCGCAGCCGAGGTAAAGCGGGGCTGTGGCCATTTGCTGACCGCTGGAATAGGCGGTGAACGATTGGGACAGACCGCGCATCTGCTCGAGCGATGAGAAATTTGCCATCTGGGCGATGAACTCCGTGTCTTTCATGGGGTTCATCGGATCCTGAGCCGTGAGTTGGGTCATCAGGATTTTCATGAAATCATCTGCGCCAAGGGTTTTCTGCCCAACATCTCTGGTTTTGGCGAGTCCAGTCATCGGATCTGTAGCGGTTGTGGCGGGGTTTGTAGCGTTGGAGACGGTCATGGCAGTAAAACTTTAGGCCCAAAGGGCGGTGGAGGGAGTTTGAGAGGTCGAGGAGCTGTTGGATGTTCCCTTGCGGAGGGTGGTTGGGGCGAAAGCTTCGCCCGTTTCGTAGGGGCGGCTGTCCGATTGTCGGCGGCTATTTTCCCCGAGATTGGCGTTATTTTCTTGGAAACCTTGTTGAAAGGCGGGGTCTCCCAAGCGGTAGCCTCGATCGCGGGAATTTTGGGAAAATTCGGGCCATGCCTTTTGGAGTGCCTCTCGGAGTTCGGGGGATTCGGTGATGAATGTGGAGCGAATTTCGCCGCCGCGAAGGGACAATTTGATGCGAACGGATTCTTGCTCGTTTACGGGGAGATCCAGTTGAATCTGGGAGCTGCCGGTTTGTTTGAACTTATCCAATTCCGGCGCAAGGGATTTGAAGAGAGTAGTTGCTTGGGAGGCGGCTGTGGCGGCTTGTGGCTTGATGGATTGAATCGGTGTTGGCATGCCGCTAGCAGGATTTCCGAGGCCGGAATCGCTGGAGTTCGCCGAATTTCCCAAAGGAGCGATCGCTCCACGATCCAAGGCGGCATAGGCGGCAAGGCGATTGATCGATGTAATCGCAGGTTCGCGAAGTGTTTGAGTTGGGGACTCCGAGCCATCGACTGGTGCCAAAGCAATCATTTCATCATCTGCCAAAGCAGTTTCCGTGCCACGGGTTTCTGAATAGATCTCAGCCTCTGCTTCTTCTTCTAAGGCTTCTTCTTTTTTTTCAATCAACTCATCTTGTGGGGATTTTGTTGAAAGTATATTTACATCTTCTTGATCAATGGAAGTATCGCAACTGCTGCACTCCTTGATTTGGCTCTCTAAAATAGGATTTTCCGATTGCAAAGTTGGACTGACCAGCGCCGCGTCGACCAGTTTTTTCCTTTTCTTGGCTGCCTCTTGCTCCTCCTGCAATTCCTCGGATAGGGTTTTGGATTCGGGATCGCTTAAAAAACTATCGAAATCTGGATTGGACAAATTTCCAGCAAGCGGGGATCTGGCCGCTTGGAAAAAATTGCCCATCTCGGCCCGACCGCTTTCGGTGGGCTGGGATTTGCTGGGCAATGTCTGGACATTTGTCATTGGGCGGTAGCTGGTTCTGGATTCAAGAGCCGGATTTGCGAGGTAATTTTTGCGGCCTTTGTAGCTAGTGAAGCATCTTTCGCGCCATCTTCGGCGTTGGGGTCTTTCATGCGGGCCATTTCCCCGAGGATTTTGCCAGAGGCGTCTTTTTTCATGACGGAAAGAATCTTGGCGGCATCGGTTTCTGGCATTTGAGCCAAAATTGTCGAGGCATCGATGGGCTTCATGTTGGAATAGGTGCCGGCAATCACGCGGAGGTTGGTTTTTTCAGAGCCTTGAATTTGTGCCGAGTGGGAGTTGAGTTCGTCGCGCATGGTTTTGATCTCGTCCTGAATGCGGAGGAGTTCTTTTTTTTCGGCATCAATGCGGAGTTCGACGGCAGCGAGATCCTTGGTCTTTTGTTCGTAGGTGATGACCTGTTCGCGAAGTTCCTTCATGACACCTTCCACCTCGCTGGTGTAGTAATCCCAATTTTTCGATTGGGCTTCGGCTTTGGTTTTAAAAAGGGTGGTCGCCTTGGAGTGGGATGGTGCTTCTTGAGTGGCTGAGATGCTCGGCCAACGCCAAAAAAGGACTCCGGCCGAGGTGGCGATTCCGAGGATGATGGCGATAATGATCGGGCCCCAAAGCGAGGGGGATTCGGATTCGGTTTCGCCGAAGGGATCAAGGGTGGGTGTGTTTTTCATGACGGGTGTGTTCTAGTGTGCTGTTTGTAAAAAACGGGTGGTGGTGACGAAATCCTCAAGAATTCTTTCCTCGCTTCGGGCCTGTTCGAAGGCCACGCCGAGCGCCCATTTTTCTTTAAGTTTGCAGACCAAGCGGTGGTCGCGATCGGCCACGATGAGAAGTTCCCGTTTCTCGGCGACTTTTTTTTCCTCTTGGGCAAGGCGGTGCTGGAGTGTGAGTAAAAGATCGCGCTGGGCGGTGAGGGCGTCCCAACTTTGGGCGCGGAGGTAGGCGGGAAAACGATCGCCGGAAATCATCCGGTTCAATTCATCCAGCCGGGCTGCGGCTTGAGCGACGCGATTGGCGGCGAGATCCCGCTCGCGAATGGCGGCGGCAAAAACCTCCTCGGCCTTCTCTTTGGCTTTTTCGCGGAGGTCGAGGATCGTCTGGAGACTGAATTTCTGCCGTTTCATGGAACGAGTTTTTTCAGTTCGGCGAAGCTTTTTTCACGCGACCATTTGTCCTCAATCGGTTGGCGGAGCAACTCGCGGAGGGCGGGTTGTTTTTCGATCGCCTGGTCGACTTGGGCGTTGCTGCCCTTCGTGTAGGCTCCGATCGTAATAACATCCTCGTGTTTGCGATAGGTGGCGAGGAGGTCGCGGGCCTTGCCGATGGAGGCGAGTTCTTCCTTCGCGCAGATTTCCAGCGTCACGCGGCTGATGCTCTCGAGGACATCCACAGCGGGAAAATGATTGGCGGTCGCGAGGGCGCGACTCAGGACCACATGGCCATCCAAAATGCCACGCACGGCATCCGAGATCGGCTCGTTCATGTCATCGCCATCGACGAGCACGGTGTAGAGGGCGGTGATCGAGCCACGCTCCCCGCTGCCGGTGCGCTCGAGAAGGCGGGGAAGAACGGAGAAAACCGAGGGCGTGTATCCGCGACTGGTGGGCGGCTCGCCCACGGCCAGACCGATTTCGCGTTGAGCCATCGCGTAGCGGGTGACGGAGTCCATCATGAAGAGGACTTTTTTGCCCTCCTCGCGGAAATGCTCGGCGATTGCTGTGGCAATGTGGGCTGCCCGGCGTCGGATCAATGCGGGTTGGTCGCTCGTGGAAACCACAATGATCGAGCGCGCCATGCCTTCCGGACCGAGGTCTTTTTCAATAAACTCGCGGAGCTCGCGACCCCGCTCACCGATGAGGGCGATGACATTGATCTCCGACTCGGCGCCCCGGGCGATCATGCCGAGCAGGGTGGATTTCCCGACGCCGCTTCCGGCAAAAATACCCAACCGCTGACCGCAACCCACCGGCGTGAAAAGATCGAGAGCCTTCACCCCGGTTTGAAATGGTTTCAAAATCCGCTGGCGGGTGAGGGGATTTGGCGGAGCGCAGTGAAGTGGGCGAAGCACGCCGGCGGGGAGGGGACCCTTGCCGTCGATCGGGCGGCCAAGCCCATCAATGATCCGACCCACGAGCGCCTCGCTGACATTGATTCCCGCCGCGCGTCCGGTGGCAGCGACATCGCAGCCGGCATGAATTTCCTGCATCTCACCGAGCGGCATCAAAAGAACCCGGTGATCGCGAAATCCCACCACCTCGGCCTGCAAGCCCGACAGCCTCGGAGAACTGATCTCGCATATGTCTCCGAGGGAAACATTCGGCCCGACTGATTCAATCACGAGCCCCGTCACTTGCACGACCTCTCCCATCCGAACCACCGGCGCGGTGGCGTTGATGCGCCCCCGCAGGTTCTGCATGAGGGTGGGAAGGATAGGCGACTCGTTGTTCATTTCAACGAGCGGGCCACATTTTGGAGTTTCGTGAAAACCCTTGCATCAATCATGCCGAAGCGGCTCTTGGCGCGGCAGTCTCCGGGCAAAAGCTCGGGATCAGCGGTGAGTTTGATGCCGGGGTATTTGTGCTCGTAGTCCGCCATGAGGCGGCTGACGAGTTCCAGATCGGATGCGCTGAGGAACACCTCGACATCGGTGGAGCCCGGGGCGATTTCAGCGAGGGTCTCCGTGAGGAGGCGCTCGACGGCTGAGCGATCGGGTGTCATGCCGGCGAGAACGCGTTGGACAATTTCAATCACGAGGTCCGGCAAAGTCTCGGACACCTGGGCGGCGAGGGACGCGTGCTGTTTCGAGAGAGAAATAAAAACGGCGTCCTGCAGTTGTGCGATTTCGGCGCGTTGATCGAGGATTTGCTGGGCAAGATGATCATTCGCCTCTTGGAAACCCTTGCTGAATGCGGCTTCGCAGGCGGCTTGGTGTTCGCTCATCGGCACAAGAAGCTCGGGAATGACCTCCGGCTCCGGCGGCAAACCGTCAACGATCGCAATGGCGATCGGCACCGAGCAGAAGTCGATCGACCTAGCCGCCAGACTCACTGGAGTCCTCCGGTGAAATATCAATCTCGCCCGACTCCGAGAGCTGCATCACCTGAGCAATGATGCGTTCCTGGGCAGCTTCGACATCTTTGCTGCGTGTCGGACCGAGGATTTCCATCTCTTCCTTGAGGGATTCGGCGGCGCGCTTCGACATGGCGCCATAGATCGCGCGTCGGAGAGTCTCCGAAGCAGACTTCACGGAAATGGCCAGATCGGCCTGCTCCACATCGCGGAGGATGCGCTGAATGTCGCGTTGGCTGAGACGCTCCAGGTCGGCGAAGGTGAAGAGTTTTTTGCGGATCGCTTCGCCCAATTCGGCGTTGCGCTCCTCGATGCTGGTAAGAAGGTTTTTGCTGAGATCTTTCTCGAGAGACTTGAGAAGTTGTGCCGCTGCAATGACGCCGCCACGACGGTGGAGACTGTATTTTTGGGGTCCACTCGAGAGGTGCTTTCCGAGGCTCTTGAGAACCTTGCCGATCAACTCGCTCGAAATGGTATCCATCGTGCCGAGGCGTTCCACGATTTCCTCGCGAGCCTGTGGGGAGAAAAGCGGGATGATTTGCGAAACCTGCTTCGCGTCCAAGTAGGACATAATGAATGCCACCGTCTGCGGTTGCTCGTTCTTGATGACATTGAAAATCTGGCGCGTATCCATCTTGCTGAGCTCGCGCACCGCATCGATCGAGTTGCTCGCGGGCAGCGCCTTTAAGAGAATGTCCGAGGCTTCTTGGGGGCCACGGGCGGCTTCGAGCGCCTTTTGCACGAATGCCATGCCGCCCAGTGCGGTGGAGAGGCCTTCTCCAATGAGGCCGCAGAACTCCTCCATGATTTTTTCCTGAAGCTTGAAGTCCACCACATCCATCGAGGCCATCTCGCGGGCGACGGCTTCGATTTCTGGATCGCGGAGTTGTTTCATTAACTCGGGGGCGAGTTCGGGACCGACGATGATGAAAAACGCAGCAAGTTTCTGCGTTTTATTCATGGTTTCGTAATTATGAGCCATGGGTCAGCTTTCGCTCTTGGTCGTGAGCCACTCGCGGAGGGTGGCGCCGACATTTTCAGGTTTTTGCCGGATGAGGGAGTTGAGAAGTTCTGGTGAGACTTTCAGGCTCTTGGCGCTTGGGAGGAACGAGCTCGGATCCTCATCGGAACCGAGCGGCAGCGCGCCCTTGGAGGGATTACTCGTGACATCATCCACCAGTTCAAAGGAGATTTCCTCGGGTCTCGCGCGTCGGAGCATAATGAAGAAAATGGCAAACACAATCGCTGCGATCACGAGCGCCGCGATCGGGCGGACGAGTTCCATATAGCCACCGATCTGTTCGGTGACCGCCGTAGGCTGGGAAATGCTCGATGGGAAATCGACTTCTTGAATCGAGACATAGTTTGAAGCGTCTTCGCCCTTTGGAACGGCGATGCCGAGCGCGTTGATCACCATTCCCCGGAGGCCGGTGATTTGCTCGGGAGTCCGGGGGACGGCCTCGCCGGATTCGGCTGATTTGGTTGCGAGGAAAACCGCTGCCGTGATGCGGGTGATGGCACCGGGATTTTTCACCACACTCGTCATGGTTTTATTGATCTCGTAGCTCTGTGTGCGCGAGGAGCGGACGGTGTTACTGGATTTGTTGGTTTGCTGATCTTCATTGGCTTGGTCTGGTGGGACATTCGCCGCGACGCCGGCTCCGGGCGGTCCCTGCGCGGCTTTTTCCGAGGTGTTCGATGAATCCTCGATAGTTGTCTCTTGGCGTGGCACCTGGCCTTCGGGGTCAAATTTTTCCTCGGCAATCGTGGAGGCATCGGTGTTGATCGTAGCGGAAACACGGACGACGGAATTTCCCGCCCCGAGGACCTTGGAGAGCATCGTCTCGACTTTTGCGGAGAGGTAATCCTCGGTCTGCTGACGGTATTTCACGATGCTCGAGGCCGAGCCAAGCTGGGGATCGGATTTCAAATCCTCCGAAAGCACATTCCCGGCATTGTCCACCACAGCGACATCGTCGAGTTTCAGGCCCTCGACCGAATTTGCGACCAACGAACGGATCGAATTCACCGCAGCGGCATCCAGTTTAGCACTTCCGGTATCCACAAACACCGAGGCGGTCGGGCGCGAATCGGTCGTGCGAACGAGCAACCGGCTCTCAGGCAAAACCACCATCACGCGGGCTTTTTTGACGCCTTGCATTTGCTCGATCGTCTGGGCGAGTTCGCCTTGGATTGCGCGCGAATAGTTTGTGCGTTGAACGAAGTCGCTAATGCCGAAATTGCTGCGGTCGAAAATTTCAAATCCCACACCACCGGTATTCGGAAGGCCTTTGGAGGCGAGGTCCATGCGAACGCGATAAACATCCTTCGAGGGCACATAGATCGAGGCTCCGCCGCCGGCGATTTGGTAGGGAATGTTTTGCTCTTCGAGCACCTGCACCACCTCGGAGGCTTCTTTTTCCCCGAGTTTTCCGTAGAGGAGCTTCATGTCGGGCTTTTGCGCCCAGTAGAGAAGACCGCCGATTCCCAGTAAAACTCCGACGCCTGCCGCGGCGATGGTCAACCGCTGCGGCTTGCCGAGTTCGTTCCAGAAATTTCCGATTTGTTGGAAGATTTGTTTCATCCTGAGTGAGACAACAGACGATTAAGCGCGGCTTATACCTGGGCGCGCATCAGCTCTTGGTAGCTTTCCACGAGTTTATTGCGGAGTTCGACCATGAGGGTGAAGGAGATGCTGGATTCCTGGCTGGCGATCATGGCTTGGTGCAGGTTCGTAGCCTCGCCCGTGAGCACTTTGTTTTTCTCGTTGGCGGAAACTTTCATTTTGTCGTCCACATCGTTCACGAATTTTTTCATCATTTGGCCGAAAGGATCGGGACCCGCGACTTGAGTAGCGCCCGCACCCATGCCCGCCTCGCGGATCGCATTCGAGCGCTCGATGTCGGGTTGGAAATTGCGCATGGTCAACGGAGCCATGCTGGTCATGTCTGGAGCGATGGAAGAGATAGGTGTCATAATTCGGTTTTTTTAAAATTAGCGTCCGATGGCGAGAGCTTGGTTGGCCATTTGGCGGGCATTCCGCACCACGGCGAGATTTGCCTCGTAGGAGCGGGTGGCCGTGATCATGTCCACCATTTCATAAGCGATGTTCACATTGGGCATTTTCACATTGCCCTCCTCGTCCGCGTGGGGATGCTCGGGGTTGTTAATGATCTCCCCGGGCGTTTCATCCCGCTTGATTTCGGAAACTCGGACGCCCTGCATGTTTTGCCCCATCTGCTCATTCAAGACCGACTCAAAGGCCACCACGCGGCGCTGATAGGGTTTTCCATCGAGGCCTTTCGTGGTGTGGGCGTTGGCGATGTTTTGTGAAGTGATGTCCACGCGCAACTTCTCGGACTCGAGCGCGCTGGCGGTAATGGCTGTGGCGGATAGGACATTCATGGTAAAAATGAGTGGAGAATCACTGCGGGCGGCCTGTGATGGCCATCTTCAGCTGTTTCAGGGAGCCGCTGGCGAAGTTCGTCAGGGCATCGAAATTCATCGTGTTCGTGCTCATGGCCAAAAGTTCGCGATCGATTTGGACATTGTTGCCGTCCGCGCGGGTCGCTGGAGTCATGGTATCCAGCTCCGTGCGGGGCACGGAGGCAGTAATGGCATCCGCATCGCGCGATTGAATCTGCGCCTTCAATTCGTCTTCAAACGACTTGCTCAAATCCACCCGCTTGTAGCCTGGTGTCGAGACATTCGCGATATTGCTGGCGATCGCGGCATGACGCATCGCCGAGACATCCATCATTTTCTTCACTGCCGTGTAGTTGTCTGAGGCGAAAAGGGAGGCGACCAATTCCATAATACCTCAAGCTAAGCAAAACCTGTGCCAGCTCCCGCGCCCCACTCCCGAGGCAGATTTTCCCCGCTCAGCAACGAACAAACGGCTCGAATTCGGAACATCGTTCCTCAAACGCAAAATCGAAACGGCAAAACTTGCCGAGCGAACCCTCGGAACTTCTGAGGGAATGAAAAAAAGCCCCGACCCCGCGAGGCAGCGGTGGCATCAAGCCAGCAACGAGCAACCCGCGCCGGGAATCATCCGCAGACTTCCACCAGGCTCGCCCGAGCCAGCGCCATTTTGCGGATAAGCGATCTTCACCTTTTCGATGATATCGAATGCCTTTTGAGCCGACTGAGCCATTTCTCCCTTCAACTCAAAAATTTTCACCTGACCATCGGCATTTTTAACCGACACCTTGCCCCCCGGCAGAAATTTCAACTCAAACGCCTCCGACTTCCCATCGATGGATTTTCCAACCTCTGAGGACTGGAGGATTTGCTGCGCGATGTGCTGAAGTTGCGACTCCGCATCGCCCCGTCCACCAATCCCGTTAGCGCTCAATTCCCTGTGGGCAATAGCCTTCGGGGTATTCGCCGCCGCGATCATCATTTTATTGAATTCCGCCTTGCGAATCTCCGCCTCCGGCGAGGTCTTCTGGCCACCCGAGATATTCTTGGCCACATTGTTAAGGATATTATTGCCGACCTTGGCAGCGGTGATGGCGAGGAGTGGGTTCATAAATCAAGTCCTGCAAAGCAGATCATGTGCCATCTCAAATCACCCCGCGAATTTTGCCCAGGACATCTCCCGAAATCTCTACCGCTCGCCCCGTCGCAGGCGAAATGTGGCATTTCGTCATCTTTCCCGAAAAAACCTTCCTTCCATCAATCGTCCCCTCGAACACATACGTCAGCGAGGATTTTCCGGGAAGAAAATCCGAGAGGCAGATTTCGATTTCCTCCCCGAACCGGCACGCGCCACAAAAATCCACCTCCGTCTTCACCACCGGCCAGGCGGACTCCGCCGTGAGGATCGGAATCCCTTGCTCGCGGAAAAATCCATGCTCCGCCTCCTCGACCATCGCCAGCAACCGCGAGAAGTGTGCGACTCCGGCGGCGTCGGTGTCGGCAAATTCCACGCGGCGTCGGTGGATATGAGTGGCGGGGCTTGTCATGGCGGCGATGTTGATCTTGTTTAGGCCGCAATTCGAAATGAATCCACACAACTTTGACGCCCCGGCGAGCGTAACGATTGGGCAATGACACCCGCCGCGCCGTCACAATCCGCCCTCCGCATCGGGCGGCACAACGACCTTCACGCCCCACACCGCTCCTCTCGCCCGCTGGCCTCGGGCATTCGCCGCATCGAATGGACGCTCGAGGACGAGGGCCTCTTCTCACCCCGCTGGCTGGACCGCGCGCCGCTTTTTCCACGCTTCTTTTGGCGTTCTCGCTCGGGCGGCGACCAAACCCTCGCCATGGGATCCGCAGCCTTCGGGAGTCTCGCCGACCTGCTCGAAATTCTCGACGACGGCGATTCGGGCATTCGTGTTTTTGGCGGCTGCCGCTTCGATGCCGCCTCGCACAAAAGCAGTGATTGGGCCGATTTTCCTGACGAATATTTCTTCGTGCCAAAAGCCGAGATCATCCGCTCCGGCGGTCGCACCACGCTGGCAGTCAATCTTTCCGATAACGAAACCGATCTCTCCGATGTCTCCCAATGGATCGAAAGGCTTGGCGACACCGGCTCGGCACCGCGTCCAGGCGTGCTCACGCGCTGGGATCAACCGAACTTCTCGAGTTGGTCGCAATCCGTCGACCATGCCTTGCAGGAATTTCAAGGCAGCTCCCTCCAAAAAGTCGTTCTCGCCCGCAAGTCCTGTCTGGAGTTGACGGAAACCATCACGCCATTTGCGCTGGTCGAGATTCTCGCAGGCGGTGCGCCGGCATGTTTTCACTTTTGCCTCCAGCCCACGGCCAACTCCGGGGCCTTCCTCGGAGCCAGCCCCGAACTCCTTTTCCGCCGCGAAGGCTCGCGACTTGAAAGTGAGGCCGTCGCCGGCACGCGCCCCCGTAGCCTCGATACGGTCGAGGACGAACGCCTCGAATCCCAACTCCTCAAAATGTCCAAGGAGCAACTCGAGCACCGCCTCGTTGTCGATTCGCTCGAGACCACATTCAGCGAACTCTGCGCGGAATTTTCCCAAGACACCGCGCCAAGCGTCCTCAAGCTCTCCCGTGTCCAACACCTCCGCACCGCCATTGCTGGACAACTCAACGACGGGGTGGGGGACGACGCGATTCTGCGCGCCTTCCATCCCACGCCGGCCACATGCGGTTCCCCTTGTGCCGCTGCCGCCCGCTTTATCGCCGAGAATGAACCCTTCGACCGAGGTTGGTATGCGGGGCCGGTGGGATTTGTTTCTCGCGACGAGGCCGAATTCGCCGTGGCGATCCGATCGATGCTCTGGTTGGGACGAAAAACCCATGTCTATGCCGGCGCGGGCATCGTTGATGGTTCCGAGTCCGAGCGCGAGTGGAACGAGTTGGAGGACAAAATCGCCGGCGTTCTCCATCTGCTCGCGCCATGACTCCTCCGTGCTCGAACCGCACTTGGGGCCGAGCCATAGTTTGCGGACTCCAAAAACTCGGAGCCGGGCGTGTTTTCATCAGTCCCGGAGCCCGCGGATCGTCTCTGGTGGCCGCTGTCGTCGAGGAGGGAATCGATTCCACGATCCACTATGACGAGCGAGGAATGTCCTTTGCCGCGCTCGGATGGGCCATGGCCACAGGCCGCCCAGCAGTCTGCATTACCACCAGTGGCTCGGCTGTCGCCAATCTGCTGCCAGCCTGCGTCGAGGCCTTCCATTCGGGTATCCCGCTGATTTTCGTCACAGCCGATCGCCCACCGGAACTTCGCGGCACGGGGGCGAATCAAACGATCCACCAACCCGGAATCTTTGGCTCGTTCGTGCGAGCCCAAGTTGACCTTCCCAGCCCCGGCGATCTCAACCAACTCCCGGCCATTCTCGAAAATCTCGCCGCCTCCGCCACAGGCGAAAACCCGGGTCCGGTTCACTTGAATGTCCCGTTCCCCGAGCCCGTTCTGCCCGAACTTTTAGCTGATGGCGAATCCGTGCCTTGGGAGGAGGGCTCTGCTTGTCAGAGCCGGATCGGTGATATTTCGAAAGCCTCCCCGGACCTGACAAGCAGGTCCCTCCTCGGCCATTTTTTCGATTCCCCTTACGGCGTGATTCTCGTTGGACGCCTCCCTCTCTCCGAACAACCTGACGCCGCGCTCCTGCTCGATCTCTCGAACCGCCTCGGCTGGCCCTTGATCGCCGACGGCCTCTCTGGCGCGAGGCAACTTCCCGGTGTCATCGGTCACGCTGATTGGATTCTCCAAAGCCGAAATGTTCCCGCCCCCGAGCGCGTCCTCCATTTCGGCGGCAGCCTTGTCTCCAAGCGCCTCGGCGAATGGATGGTGAACTGTCGCGGCGAAAATTATCTCCAAGTCCGCCGCTTCCCCGAAAACCTCGATCCTTGGCACCAATCGCCAACCATCGTCTGCGCGGGCATTCCCGAGTTTCTGGATTCCCTTTCCATCCAACCCCAATCGGTTTGGCGGGATGTCTGGATCGAGGCCAACCAAGCCGCATCCGAAATTCTCAGCGAGGTTTTGGAAACCAATCAACTCTCCGAACCCTCCATCGCCCGCGCCGTCGCCGCCAGTTCCTCTCTTCTCTTCCTCGGAAATTCCATGCCCGTGCGCGATTTTAATTCCTGCGTGGAATCCAAATCTTCGCATCCCACCCAAATCCTAGGAAACCGCGGCGCCAGCGGCATCGACGGCAACATCGCCACTATCGCGGGCATTTGCTCAGGTGCCGGAAAACCTATCACCGCCCTCATCGGCGACCTGACACTTCTTCACGATCTCAATTCCCTTGCGCTCCTCCGGGGTGAACCGGTTTCGCTCGTGGTGGTGAACAACAACGGCGGTGGAATCTTCCAATTCCTCCCGCTGGGAATCGATCCTGCCGAACGAGAGAGGTTTTGGGAAACGCCCCATGGCATGGATTTTTCAAATGCCGCCGCCCAGTTCGGGCTCGAATACCACCGCGCCGCTGACATCCCCGCGCTGGCCGATTTGCTCTCGCAACCGCCGCGCGGTCCCCGCCTCATCGAGTGCCGCACTGACCGTGCCGCCAACCACGCGCTTCATTTGGAAATTTCGCGCCGCATTTCACAGCGCGAGTGGAAATGGAAACGCTGAAATTCCAAACCCTCGGCCCGAAAGGCGGGCCAACCCTCGTTTGCCTCCACGGCTTTCTCGGCACTGGCATCGACTGGATTCTCTTCGCCCAGGAACTCCAGCGCCTGCGCCCCGATATCCAAATTCTCCTGCCCGACCTGCCTGGTCATGGCGAATCCGTTTCCATCCCGCCACAAAACTTCACCGCCCGGCTCTGCGAGACATTGGACGCCGCCCAAATTTCTCGCGCTGCCCTCGCTGGTTACTCGCTCGGTGGTCGCCTCGCCCTCGCGGCTGCGATAGAACATCCTCAGCGATTCCCAGCCTTCATCGGAATTTCCACTACCGCTGGAATTGAAAATCCCGTCGAAAGAAACGCCCGCTGCGAAGCCGATGCCAAACTCGCCCGGCGTCTCCGCGATGAATCCTTCGAGTCCTTCCTTCACGATTGGTGGAATCTTCCGATCTTCGAATCACCAAAGAAAAAAACCTCCTCCGAATTCCTCGCCTCCCGCAGCACTCAAAACCCCGCCGCCTTGGCCGAGGTTTTGGAGACATGGAGTCCTGGCGTTTTGCCCTCTCTCTGGAACGAACTTCCTGCCTATCTCGGCGATGCCCTCATTCTCGCCGGCGAGGCTGATTCGAAATACTCCCTCCTCGCCCGCCGCATGGCGGAATCCTTCCGTTCCGCCAAAACCCAAATCCTCCCCGCCTGCGGCCACCGCCTTCTGGAGGAAGCGCCACTCGAACTCGCCCGCGCGGTGGTAGACTTTTTGCCCGCCAACTTCGGCATTGGCCCCTCCACGCCCCGTCGTTAATTTCGCGCTATGAAACCCGCCTGCGATTGGAAACCCGCCGGAACCTTTGAGGACATCCGCTATGAAAAAGCCGAAGGCATCGCGAAGATCACCATCAACCGCCCAGAGCGCCGCAACGCCTTCCGTCCACTGACCGTCGAGGAGATGCGCCGCGCCTTGCAAGAGGCCCGCGATGACTCCTCGATCGGCGTCATCATCCTCACCGGCGAGGGCGAGCACGCCTTCTGCTCCGGCGGCGACCAGAAAATCCGAGGTGACGCCGGCTATGCCGACAATCACGGCGTCGAGCGCCTGAATGTCCTCGATTTCCAGCGCGAGATTCGCAACTGCCCGAAGCCCGTCATCGCCATGGTTGCTGGCTGGGCGGTCGGGGGCGGTCATGTGCTTCATGTCGTGTGCGACCTCACCATCGCCGCTGACAACGCCAAGTTCGGCCAGACCGGTCCTCGCGTGGGCTCGTTCGACGGAGGTTTTGGCTCGAGCTACCTCGCCCGGATCGTGGGCCAGAAAAAAGCCCGCGAAATTTGGTTTCTCTGCCGCACCTACGATGCCCAGCAGGCCCTCGGCATGGGACTGGTCAACACCGTCGTCCCCTACGCCGAACTCGAAATCGAGACGGTCAAATGGTGTCGCGAGATTTTGGAGAAATCCCCGCTCGCCATTCGATGCCTCAAAGCCGCGATGAACGCCGATTGCGACGGCCAGGCCGGACTTCAGGAACTCGCCGGGAACGCCACGCTTCTCTACTACATGAGCGAGGAGGGGCAGGAGGGCCGGAATGCGTTTGTCGAAAAACGCAAACCTGACTTCAGCAAATTCCCCAAGCGCCCGTGAGCGCCACGCTCAAAGCCTGGGTGCTCGCGAGTCGCCCGAAAACCCTGTTCGCTGCCGTCGCGCCGGTTCTCCTCGGCAGCGCCTTGGCATTCTCGCAATCGAAGGGAAACCTCCCCGCCGCGCTCGCCGCTTTGTTCGGGGCGATTTGCATCCAGATTGCCACAAATCTCGCAAACGACTACTGGGACGCCAAAAAAGGCGCCGATACCGCCGACCGCCTCGGCCCGGTGCGCGTCACGGCCTCGGGCTTGCTCCAACCCCGCACCGTTTTTTTCGGGATGGTTTTCTTTTTTCTCCTCGCCACCGCGGCGGGGGTTTTTCTGACGCTCCGCGCTGGCTGGCCTGTGGTGGCGATCGGCATGGCCTCGATCCTTTTCGGAATTCTCTACACCGCCGGACCATTCTCGCTGGCCTACCTCGGACTCGGCGAGGTTTTCACTTTTCTCTTCTTCGGGCTCGTAGCCACAGCGGGAACCTATTTCGTGCAAGCGCTGAGCTTTTCCTCCGATTCCGTTCTGCTGGGCGTCATGCCGGGTTGCTATTCCGTCGTCCTGATTGCCCTGAACAATCTCCGCGACCGCGCCACCGATCAGCGGGTGAATAAAAAAACGCTCGCCGTCCGCTTCGGCGAAAAATTTGCGCGCATTGAAATCCTCTTCTTCCTATTCGTGCCAGCGGTGGTTCCGCTTTTCGTTCTGCAATTCCACGGCGGAGGTTGGCTCTGCGCCATGGCCGCCTTTCTCTCGGCTCTCCGCGTTGGTGGCCCATTGGTCCGCCTTCGCGATCCCCGCGTGATCAATGACCTCCTGCCACATGCCGGAACCTCCAGTCTGTTTCTTGCGATCATGGTTTCGGTATTTCTGCTGATGTGAATCCTCCGCGTGCCTATCTCTACCGCCTCCCGCTCAGGGATGGTGGATGTCGTGAGGGGATTTTGCTTCGCCAAGGAAACCGCTGGGGAGACGCCGCTCCTCTGCCCGGTTGGAGTCGTGAAACGCTCAAGGAGGTGGAGGCGTGTTTGCATGGTTCCGAGGATTTCGTCCCCGCCTCGCTCCGATGTGCTCGGGAGGCGCTGGAGGGGGATTGGGTTCCCCTCCGAAAGGAAGTTCCGCTGAATGCCCTTCTGGATGGAAATGCCCAAGAAATCCTCGCTGGGGCCGTTCGTGTCTATCGCGAGGGTTGCCGTTGCCTCAAAATCAAAACCTCAGGAGTCGATGTCGCGCGCCTCCCTGACTTGCTGAACGACATCACCCGCGAGACAGAGGGTCTTTGCCAGCTTCGCCTCGATCCGAATCGCTCTTGGACCTTCGAGGCATCCCTCCGCATCGCGGAGAGTCTGCGGGATTTCCCGATCGAGTATTTTGAGGAACCACTGACCGATGCCCAACGACTCCCGGAGTTGATCGCCCGTGCGGCTTGTCCCATCGCCCTGGACGAAACCCTTCGCGAAATCTCTCCTGCCGATTTGGCGTTATTTCAGGGAGCCGCTGTCTTGGTTTTGAAGCCCACGCTCATGGGAGGCTTCCAGCATTGCCGGGAATTTGCCCGCGAAGGCGAACGGCTTGGAATGGCCTCGGTCGTCAGCGCCGCTTACGAGTCTGGGGTCGGAATCCATACCCTCGGCCGATTCGCCGCCTCCCTTCCGAGGATTTCTGCGGCCGGTCTCGACACCTACTCCCGCTTGGAGTCGGATGTTCTTACGAATCGGCTCGATCTTTCTGGTTTTGTGTTCCGCGCCGATCAACCGCTTCCCGCCATTGATGAATCCCGACTCGTTCTTCTCTGACCTCGCCCGATTTGGGAATGAACCCGCATTGATCGACCGCGCTAGCGGACGCGTGATTCGTTACTCGGAGTTGGAGCAATCCTTGCCCGTCACGCCGGGAGGAGTGGTGGCGACTTGGGCCAAAACCTCGCTCGATCATCTTCTGGTTCTCCTTGGGGCTCTGAAGCAAGGAGCTTTGGTCGCGCCAATTTCTTTTCGTCTACCAAAAGCCGAGGCGATCGATCGCGCACGCCATTTGGGTGCGAAGGAACTTTGGACTCAGGAGGGCTCTGCTTGTCAGAGCCGAATTGATCTAGCCGCAAATGCCGGTCCGGTCCTGACAAGCAGGACCCTCCTGCAAGAAATGCACTCGCCCGGCACGCTCCTTCAAACCTCCGGCTCCAGCGGACGGGCTCGAGTTGTTTGGCATGACCTCGCCGCTCACATCGCCAGCGCTGAGGGTTCGGCTTTCCGCCTGCCGCTTGGGCCTGGCTGCGGTTGGTTGCTCCAACTTCCTTTGAATCATGTCAGCGGTTTCTCGATTCCCATCCGCTGCCTTCTCTCCGGCGCGGCTGTTGTTTTTTCGGATTCCGAAAATGCGACCGAGGATGATGCTGTCACACACCTCTCTCTCGTTCCCACACAGCTTCAACGCTTGCTCGACTCGGGTGCTCCGCTGGATCGACTTCAGGCTGTTTTGGTAGGCGGGGGGCCGATTCCGTCTTGCCTTGTCGATCGCGCCATCCGTGCGGGCGTGCCGCTCCACCTTACTTATGGCATGACGGAGTCCGCGTCGCAGATTTGCACGACGGAGCGGTTACTGGAGACGCCAAATCCTCTCCATGCTGGCGCCCCGCTTCCCGGCCGCGAGGTTCGGATTTCCGATGCGGGGGAAATTCAAATTCGTGGTCCGATTCTCGCTAAAAAATCTCTCGGGCCGGAGGGACTCTGGGAGGATTTGCCGGATGCTGAGGGGTGGTTTTGCACGGGCGACCTCGGAGCTTTCACTGCCGAGGGACATCTCGTGATCCAAGGCCGCCGCGACCGCTTGATCATCTCCGGTGGCGAAAATATTCAGCCTGAGACCATCGAGTCGTTCCTCCTTGAAATCCCAGGAGTCCGCCGTGCCGTGGTGGTTGGGAAATCCGACCCCGATTTTGGCGAGAGGCCGGTGGCGTTTCTCGCGGGGGATTTTCTAGAAGCAGAAGTCCGCCAATTCCTCGCCGCTCGCCTGGAGCGATTCGCAATCCCGCAGAAATTTCACCTCTGGCCAAGCGAGGTTTCCGAGGATTTGGCGAAGCCGGATTTCGCCTTTTTCAAGCGGCTTGCCGCTGCCATTTAGCGGCTGGTAGTTTCGGCTCCTATGAAATTCCTGGCCGCCAGCCTCGCTGTTCTTTTCCTTGCCGGATGCCTCTCCTCGCCGATCTCCAGCTCTGGAGGAATAGGGGCGGTAACTGTCAAAAACACCTCGCCTGATCGTGTGATTTCAGCGGCACAAACGGTTTTTGCTGGTCGCGGATACACGCTTTCCGAATCCAACTACCCGGAGTCGATCTCGTTTGATAAACCCGCGGGAGGTTTTGGTAATGCCATGTGGGGAAGCTACGGCGCCCCTCAATCGATTCGCGTGAAGATTCAAATGGTGGCAATTCCTATGACCTCCGACATTCGCCTGGAGCCACGCGTTTACAGCGTCACCGATGCGGGGGAGGCGGGATTCGACAGCCAGCGTCCTTTGATGGGCCTTTGGAATGCCGAGTTCGCACCGATGCTCAAGCAAGTCGCGAGCCTGGCTGGAAACTAGTTTCTCTCCTCGCGTTGGCGGTTGGTCAGCCACAGGGCGAGCAAGAAAATGACCAGCAGGAGGGTTCCGAGCGCCGCGCCGAAGGGTTGGTTTCGACCCGAGGTGAATTGCTTGAAAATGACCTCGCCGATGGTGGGGTTCGAGCCGCCACCCATGAGGGTCGTGATGGCGAACATGGCGATGGAGGGGATGAAAACCAGCATCGCTCCGGCGGCAATGCCAGGGCGGGTGAGGGGAATGATGACTTGCGAGAAAGCGCGAACGGGCCCGGCGCCGAGGTCGTAGGCCGCTTCGATGAGGGCGTTGTCGAGTTTCTCCACGCTCGTGTAGATGGGGAGAATCATGAAGGGCAGGAAATTGTAGACCAGCCCCAGCACGATCGCGAAGGGCGTGTAGAGCAGGGCCAGCGGTTCGGTGAGGATGCCGGATCCGACGAGAAGGGCGTTCAGGAGCCCATCCTTGCTGAGAATCGTGATCCACGCGTAGGTGCGGATCAGGAAGCTCGTCCAAAACGGGACCATCACCAGAAGCAAAAGTGTGGTGCGCCAGCGCTCAGGGGCTCGTCCGATGAAGTAGGCCACAGGGTATCCGAGGGCCATGCAGAGGATGGTGGTCAGGAGCGCATACCAGATCGAGAGGAGCATGACTTTCAGCCAGACCCAATCGAACGCCCGGGCATAATTTTGGAGGTTGAATTCGTAAACAATCCGCCCGAGGGCGTCCCGTTCGGCGAAGCTCACCACGATCAGCATGACGGTGGGAGCGACGACGAACAGGAGCAGCCAGGCCACCAGTGGCAGCAGAATCAGCCAGGCCAAAAGACCTGGCTTGCGGCGGTGCATATCGGATCCGCCGGTATTCGAGACTGCCGAAGGGAGGGCCATTGGGGAGTTATTCGACTTTCAGGGAAGTGACGATTTCCTCGATCACGGAGCCGCGCTCGCCGATGTCTTTGAAGGTTTCCATTTTGCCCAAATCCTTCTTGCTCGGGAAGCTCGCGGGGTTGTTTCGTTGCTCCTCGGTGAGAAGTTTTACGGCCTCCTTGTTGGGGTTCAAATAGGGGAACGCCTCGGAGATTTTTTTGCTCACCTCGGGCTGGAGGATGTAGTTCATGAATTTCTCGGCATTCGCAAAATTCTTCGCGGTTTTTGGAATCGCCAAGCTGTCGATGAAGAGATGGGTGCCCTCGGCGGGAATAACCCAGCGGAATTTTTTATTCTCATTGAGCAGGATGGCGCCTTCGCCGCACCACACGACGCCGATCGCGACATCGCCATTCAGCAGGGCGGTCTTCGGACTATCGGAGTCGTAAACCTTGATCAGCGGAATCCAATCGCTGAGGACGCCCTTGGCTTTTTCAAGATTCTTGTCGCTCACATCGTTCACGGGAATTCCCTTGGAAAGCAGGGCCCAGGAAACGATCTCGCGGGCGTCGTCGAGGACGACGATTTTGCCTTTGTTGGCCGGCTTGAAGACATCGGAGAAGCTCTTGATATCCTCCTTGACGAGTTCCGTGTTCACGACGATCCCGACGGTTCCCGCCATGAATGGCACGGAATATTTATTGCCGGGATCGAACGGCATATTGAGGAACTTCGGACCGATGTTTTTGAGGTTCGGAATCGCCTTTTTGTCGAGGGGACGCAGGAGTTTTTCCTTCACGAGTGCTTCCACGACATACTCGCTCGGTTGGATGATGTCGAAGCTGCCTCCTCCGGCTCCCAGCTTGGCGAGCATTTCCTCGTTCGACGCGTAGTTTTCGACGGAAACCTTGATGCCGGTCTCCTTCGCGAAATCGTCGATCACATCCTGCGGGATGTATTCGGACCAGCAGTAGATATTGAGTTTCTCCGCCGCTTGCGCGGTGGCAGTGAACGCCAGCGCGGCGGCGGCCGCGGCTGACAGGATGGTTTTTGTGGTTTTTGTTTTCATGGTGTTTTTCTCCTAGCGAGTGTGTGGCTGATGATCGCGACCACGACAGTGGCCGCGATGAAAATGGCGCTGAGCGCGTTGAGTTGTGGGTTCAGGCCGACCTTGGCCATCCCGTAAACTTTCAGCGGAAGCGTCTGGGACTGCGCTCCGGTGGTGAAAACGCTCACGATGTATTCGTCCAGTGAGAGCGTGAAAGACATCAACGCCCCCGAGACAATCGCCGGCATGAGATAAGGCAAGATGACTTTCCAAAATGCCTTCAGCGGCGTCGCGCCGAGGTCCATCGCCGCCTCCTCGAGAAACGGATCAAGCCCCTGCAATCGCGCCTGAACCCCGACCAGCACAAACGGAAAGCAGAAGGTCGTGTGCGAGATCACCAGCGTCGTGAAACCGAGCGGCAGGTTGAGGAATTGAACAAAGAGAACCAGCAGGCTCACGCCCATCAAAACCTCGGGCATCACCATCGGAATAAAAATCAGAAGCGCCAGCGCGCGCTGATAAGGAAACCGGTAGCGATGCAGCATCCACGCGCCGATCGTTCCGAGCAGCGTGGAAAGCAAGGTTGTGAAGAGCGCAACAAGCAGGCTGTTCTCGAATGCCGTGATGAGAACCTTGTTCGTGAGAAGCGCCTCATACCACTTCGTCGAAAATCCCTCCCAGCGGATGTTGAGTTTCGAGGAATTGAACGAAAAAACAACCAGCAGTGCGATCGGAAGATAGAGAAACGCAAAAACCATCAACGACCATCCCCCGAAAAAAAAGTTCTGAAGCCGCAGCAAACGCAAAACCCGTCCCGGCGAAAAAGCCGATCTGGCGCCGGGGGAACTTGCGGAACCGATCATGCCGTCTCTTTTCCAGAAAAACTCGGGGGATGTCCAGCGGGGTGTTTTGCTGGATGGATTTCTAATTGAACATCCCGGAAAGCGATCCCCATTCGGCATCAGGATCCGAATCGAGACGGCGGAGTTTTTCCTCGAAGCTTTTCCAGTCGTCCTCGCTGCACAATTCGTAGCTGTGTCCCCAGAAGTAAAACGCCGGGGCTCCGGAAGATTTGGCCAGTGCGTATCGCTCCCAGAAGTGGGGGCTGAGGAAATAGCAATCGGCGGCGAGAAGCATTGGGTCGGTTGGCGGGAACCAGGGCGTGGCGTTGGCGCAGGTGCGGGCGTAAAGGTGGCCTGCCTCGCGGACGGTTTCAACGGCATGCGGTGGGCAATGGCCGAAGGGATAGGCGAAGCCAGCTATTCGGCGACCGAACAAATCCTCGAGCCGCGCGCGGCCTTCCAAAACCTCCCGCTTCCACTCGGCCGGATCAATCTTGTCGGCGGAAAGATGGGTGAGCGTGTGGTTCGCGATCTCAAACCCTTCATAGACTGAGACCAGTTCGCTCTTAGCGAGTTTGCGGACTTCTTTTTCCCCGCGAAAAAGCCAGGCCGATCCGCGATCGGTGCCGTGGAGGCCAGTATTCAGGTTGAAAGTGGCCTGTGCACCAAAGGAGCGGAGGAGTTCGCAGAGGCGAATGTCGTCCTCCACGCCGTCGTCCCAGCATTGAACGATTTTCATAGATTGGTTCGGTTCATAACAAAACCCGGTGAGGGAGCATCGCGCCATCGAAAAACTCATGCCAAAGCATAGCAGTCACTCGCCACGGCCCATGTGTTCAGTCACCGCAGGGGTGCCATCGGCGCGGCGATAGTTCACCTGGAGCGCGTCGAGTCGCTTGAGGTGGATGTCGAGCCGGCCCTCGAACTCGCCCCAGCTGGTCATGACCTTGGGGGTGTAGTCCAGGATGTCTGAGTTGCCCAGCTCGGGATAGGCAGCGATGGCGGCGGCGGCGGCGGCGGCGGCGGCGGCGGCGGCGGCAATACTGTTGGCGGCGATGGCGGCACTGGCGGTGGCGGGGCGGGTGCGGCGAACGGGGTAGGTGTGGCGGGCACGGATGGTCTTGGCGGAGGTGGCGGAGGTGGGGCGGCAACTACCGGAGGGACTGGCGGCGCCGGTGGAGCCGGCAGCGTGGCGATTCAATATGCCTACGACAGCAATGTGTCTGCCGGAAATCTGACGCTCACCGGAGGGATCACCTTGAGCTCCACCTCCACGCTCGACGCCGTCCGCAGCGGCGGCCTGATCGATATCACGACCACCGTGATCTCGGGCTCCGGTGACCTCAACGTCGCCTCATCGGATTCGTCCGGCGGTGTGGTGCGGTTTAGCGTGGCCAATACCTACTCTGGCACCACGACGATCAACAGTGGCGCCACGCTCCAGCTTGAGAATGTGAACGCCCTCCAAAACACCACGCTCGATACCGGCACCTCCGGGTCGCAGCAGGTGTCGTTCACCGTGGCTGGCGCCAACACCTACAACATCGGGGCCATCCAAGGCGGCGACACCTTGGATTTCGGAGCCAATACCATCAGCGTCGGCTCCAACAACGCCACGACGAGCTTCACCGGCACCCTCGCCGGTTCCGGCGGCAGCCTCACCAAGG
>ERZ889217.184-NODE-184-length-41468-cov-30.468017_pt1 | contig 41468 bp, 58 predicted proteins | sample MGYA00521098_ERZ889217 | MGnify/ENA primary metagenome ERZ889217 (study PRJEB32303, sample SAMEA104408613) | aquatic metagenome | biome: Brackish water; feature: Pelagic; material: water | place: Baltic Sea | collected 2014-06-10T22:04:00 | depth 2,362 m ... | reverse complement strand
TTCAGGGCTGAAGCTGTTACCAAAGCTTGGGGGCCAGGTATCTGGCTAAATCACAGGCGACTATCCTCGCCTAAAACGCCGCTGCTTTGTTGGTAGATAGGCTGAGATTGTGTATTTGTAAAAAACGTGGGTGCAGCCACTGCCATTGATTGGCGAGCCCTTGAGCGGCAATTGCGCGAATTTTTGCCATCAAAAGCAGTGGTGAGCAAGGCCCAAGATCTACTCACTTACAACTGCGATGGCCTCACGATGGATCGCCATCAGCCGCCACTTGCGGTGTTGCCGGAAAATAGCCAGCAGGTTTCAGCTGTTTTAAAGCTTTGCCACCAGTTGGGGGTGCCCTTTGTTGCTCGTGGCAGTGGCACTGGTTTATCAGGTGGTGCCCTTGTTGAACAGCCGGCCTTGCTTGTGATCACCAGCCGCATGCGCCAGGTGCTTTCAGTTGATCTAGCAAATCAATGCATCACCGTTCAACCAGGGGTGATTAACAGCTGGGTAACGCGGGCAGTGAGTGGCGATGGTTTTTACTTCGCCCCTGATCCCTCCAGCCAGGTGGCCTGCAGCGTTGGCGGCAATGTGGCAGAAAATTCAGGCGGGGTGCACTGCCTTAAATACGGCGTTACCAGTAACCATGTTTTGGAGCTTGAGGTGGTGCTGCCTGATGGCACCATCACCACCCTGGGTGGGCCGTTAGCGGAAATGCCTGGGCTTGATCTGCGCGGTGTGTTTATCGGTAGTGAAGGCACCTTGGGGATCGCCACCGCAATTACTTTGCGCTTGTTGCGCCAGCCGGAAGCGGTGGCTGTTCTATTGGCTGATTTCTGCTCGATGGAAGCAGCAGGGGAAGCGGTGCGGGCTGTTACGGCTGCCGGTGTGCTGCCGGCGGGTATGGAAATCATGGATAACCTCACGATTCGCGCTGTGGATCTGATGCTCGATCAGGAGCTTTATCCGGTGGATGCCGCTGCAGCCTTATTGATCGAACTCGATGGCAGTAGCCGCGAGGTGGAGATGAGCATGGATTTATGCAGTGAGCTCTGCCTTCAGGCCGGTGCCCGCTCTGTGCAACGAGCTACTTCTGCGCAGGATCGCGCGCGCCTGTGGCTTGGCCGTAAAAGTGCAATTTCAGCTTTGGGTCGTTTATATCCCAACTATTACCTTCAAGATGGTGTTGTGCCCCGCAGCGCTTTACCAAAAGTGCTTGCCGCGATTGATCTGCTTAGCAAGCAATATAAATTGCCCGTAGCAAATGTATTTCATGCCGGTGATGGTAATTTGCATCCATTGATTCTTTATAATCAAGCAGAGCTAGATGTGAAAGGAAAGGTGAAAGATTTGGCCGCCGCAATTCTGCGGCTTTGCGTTGATGCAGGCGGCAGTATTAGCGGTGAACATGGAATTGGCAGCGATAAACGCTGTTTTCTTGATTGGATGTTTAATCCAGCTGATCTTGAAACAATGCAGCTCGTGCGCAAGGCATTTGATCCAGAGCAGCGGGCCAACCCAGGTAAATTATTTCCCACTCCAGCGGGTTGCGCTGAATCCAGCCGCAGGCTGCAACATCTCGATCTACCTGCGGATGTGGTGGTGATTTAATCATCATTCTCTTCTGCTACTTCATCAAATAAATCAAGGCTTATAGGTGCATGATCGCTCGGTTTTAGCTCGCCCCTTTCAGCTTTATGGATCATGCTACTCAATGCTCTTTGCTGCAGTTCTTCATCTATATAAATATGATCTATACGCCAACCCTGATCTCGATCCCAGGCCCCTGAGCGATAATCCCACCAGCTCCAATGGCCCACTTCAGGTTCAAACAAGCGAAAAGCATCTTGTAAATCATTGCCGATGCATCCCCGCAACGCTTCCCGCTCCGGAAGCGATGCCATTATCCCACCATTATTACGGCCTGGATTAGCAAGATCGATATCTTCTAAGGCAATATTGAAATCTCCCAACATACAAAATGCTTCCCCTTGTTGTCTTTGCACATTCAGATAACGGTTTAAACAATTGAGCCAGGCTAATTTATATTTGTATTTATCAGATTTCAAATCAGAGCCATTTGGCACATATAGATTCAGCACCCTCACCCCAGCAACTGAAGCACTAATCACTCTTTTTTGTTCCCCTAATTCCTTTGCCGTTTGATCACTTGGTAAAAGTGCTTCAAAGCCAATTCGCACGTCTTCAAGGGGGAGCCGGCTCAATAGCGCAACGCCGTTATAACTTTTTTGACCGCTAATGGCTGCAGTATAGCCGGCTTTCTCAAGGAATTCATGGGGAAACATGGCATCTTCCACCTTTGTTTCCTGTAATCCCAATACATCTGGTTGCGCCATTTGCAGCCAGCGCTGCAGATGGGTTTCTCTACTGCGGATTGAATTTACGTTCCAGCTGGCGATACGCACGGAAAAAGCCCTTTAAACTTATGTCACTTAATAGCTGATCGATGACAAATCAAGTTTTTTGCATATTGCGCCTTTCACTACCAGCTGCACTTTTTGCCTTGCTGGCTTCAAATTCAGCTTTCGCAAACCCGAAAAACGAAAGTATCCAAGAGCAAAACCTCTACAACTACGGCACCACAAAACCGAGTAACTCACTTCTGGATGTAACTAATCCCATGGAATTAATGAATCGTTTGCGTAATTCCAGCTCTATGGACAGCGCCACCTCACCTAGAGATGCAGTGGATGAGGCCTTGCGTCAGTTGGATAATCCGGCTGCACCCGCTCGCAAAGTGTTGCCCGTGGGGCCCTGAGCCGCTTTTTGTAGATTTTTCATAGACCAGCCAGCTGCCACTTGATCGAGCACTAGCTGTGATTTTTCAGGCATGAGTTGCCGCGCTTCTCTTAGCAACGCAACGGCTGCCTCCCCCTGCCCCGCCACCTGTTTCTGTAGGGCCAATGCCAACAGTGGGCGGGGATCCTCCGGGTAGCGATTGATCAAGTTGCGGTAGGTGTTTTCAGCGCTTTGTTTTTGCTGCCGCCGCTGTTGCAGATCAGCAAGCAAAAGGCCAAGAGTTAATTCCTCTGGTTTCCCTTTTGCGGCCACTGCTGCTTTATTTAACTGAGCTTCTACTTTTGACCCCTTACCTTGATTTAGCTGTAGCTGGGTTAGTTGCTGCCAAGCCTCTACCTGTAGTGGTTGCACATTGAGCACCTGGCGGATTTCCCTTTCAGCGCCGCCTTGATCCTTTTGTTGCCTGCGTAAATCCGCCAACATCAACCGTAGTTTCCATTGTTCAGGCCGTTGATCACTTAGCGGCTCCAGTAGCGAAATCGCTCCATTTTGATCGCCTAACGCAAGCCTTAATTTCAGTAATTGCAATTGCTCTTCTGCTGTTGCTTCCCCTTTTGCCAGTTTTGTTTCTAGGGGCGCTCGGCGCCGCTGCAGGGCAGCTTGGGGCGCTTCTGCTGGCTCCAGGCCAAAACCGGAGCGCCCTAGCCACCAGCCGCCAAATCCAGCCACGCAAATAGCTGCTAACGCCGCAACGGTTTTTTTAAGCAAGAAAAAGTCTTGTATTTAATTCAGTAAACCGTCTAGGTGGAACGGTGTCAGGGGCATCGCTAGATTTCAATGTGATTCAACGCGGTTCTGCCTTTCTGATGCGTCAGCACCCGATTCCTCCAGTTACCGAGCCGCTGCAGTTCCGGGCGATCGGGATCGTGAGGGGCACCTATTGCCCAATCGAGCCCGCCATCGTTACCCGCGGCAACCTGGTTGGAGCAGATGGTTCTTCTATTGATGCGGTGCTGCTTGGGCGCGTATTGAGTTTGGTGAAACGGCACCTCAATCTTGATGATGAGCACCTCTGGGTTGTTTATCCCCGCAGCCGAGACGATCAAAAATTGCACCTGCAGGTGGTGGGGGTATGGGAACCTCGCACCTTGGCAAGCGATGATCCCGATCTCCCTGATCACCTGCCAGAGGGGGATGGATTTTTTTCTGTGCGGGGTGAATTGATTTTCACCAAGCCAGAAAGCGGCGATGTGGTGATAAAAATTCGTCAGTTGCCCCGCGCTGATGGCAGCCGCCCCCAGCCCTTCAAATTGCAACTCAAGGGCAACATTTCAATGGAGCATTTGCGCCATTTCCTCGATCTACGCGTTCGCTTGCAGGGGGAATTACTACAAATTGAACATTGGGAGGTGATTGCGCCAATGCCCCAACGCAGCGATCGCCGTGGCGGAGCGTCTAAAAAGCCAAAACGCCATTAGGTGCCATTAATGAATACCAATAATTGGGCTTATTTAGATGCCCCCACTGGTGTGGCTGGCGACATGCTGTTGGCAGCTTTATTTGATCAAGGGCTTCCAGAAGAAGTGGTTTTAGAGCCCCTGAAATCCTTTGGCCTTGGCGCTGCTTTTCGTTTGCAGATTTGCAAGAGCAGCAGTGCTGGTATGCGAGGTACCAGGCTCAATGTGGAACTGCTCGAAGCTTCTCCGCCCCATCGGCTATGGCGTGATTTAAGGCCCCAGCTGGAGGCAGCCCCTTGGCCAGATCAGTTGCGTGCCAAGGTGTTAGCGGTTTTTGGCCTGCTAGCTCAAGCTGAGGGTTGGGTGCATGGCCTCCCCCCGGAAAAGGTGCATTTCCATGAGGTTGGGGCCATAGATGCCTTAGTTGATGTGGTGGGCGTATGTGCTGGGTTATTGCATTTCAAGGTGGATCATCTTTTTGCCAGCGCCCCTCCCGCTGGCCATGGTGAGGTAATCAGCGCCCATGGCCCCTTACCAGTGCCGGTGCCAGCTGTGCTTGAGATCGCAAAGCAGAGGCAGATTCCCCTTGCAAGCAGTGCTGGTTTTCCAGCTGGTGAACTCACAACACCTACCGGCATTGCCCTAATGAGTGTTTGGGTGAAGCAATTTTGTGCTCCCCCCGCCCACATACCTGGCAGTGTTGGCATCGGCTTGGGGCAACGCACTCTCGATCGCCCCAATCTTCTGCGGCTTTGGCAGCCTTTAAAGCAAGATTTATCCAGCCAAGATTCAATAAATCAGCCGGAGGCTGCTTCTGAAACGCTGTTGGTGCAGCAGTGCCAAGTAGATGATATGGATGGAGAATCGATCGCTTTTTTGCAAGAGCAGTTGCGAGATGCAGGTGCTTTAGAGGTTTTTAGCCAATCGATTCAAATGAAGAAGGGGCGCCCAGGGGTATTAATTACTTGCCTGGCCCGGCCTGATCTCGCTAAGGAGTTGCGAGCAATTTGGTGGCAACACTGCAGCAGCCTTGGCCTACGTGAAAGATTGGAACCCCGTTGGGTATTAAGCCGTGAAAGCGTTTGCCTCGATAGCCCCTGGGGCCCTGTGCTGGCAAAGCAAGCCCAAGGCCGGGTCAAGGTGGAAGCCGATGAGCTGGCCCGGCTGGCGCGAGCCCATGGGCTCAGCTGGCATCAATTAAGGGCTGCCCTCGCTGCGCCATGAGGCCAATATTTAATTGGCAACGTTTAATCGGCCCCCTGGTGGGCTTTGTAAGTGTTGGCTTTTTATTAACTACCATTTGGCGCCACGGCTACCAAGTTCTTGAATTGGCACCTGATCAGCAGGGTTGGGCTCTGTTGCTTTTAGGTGTTGCTGCAACGGTTGCGGCCCAGTGGTTTAACGGTTTGGCCTGGTGGGCTCTGCTGAATTGGTTGCGATCGCCATTGCCTTTAATCGAGGTGTTGCTGTTATTTATGCGCACCAATATTTATAAATATCTTCCGGGTGGAATCTGGCATCAGGCAGGCCGCTTGCGTTGGTTGAAGCAGCGGGGAGTTGGGGCGAGGCGAGCCTTGTTGGCGGTGCTACTTGATCCCCTTTTGATGTTGCTTGCAGCCCTTTGCTTACTACCTCTTGGTGGTTTGCAAGGGGGGCTTGGTTTGATATCACCTTTTGCGTTGCTATTGCTGCGGCCCCGTTGGTTGAATCCTTTGCTGGAACGCTTATTACTTAGTAAAAGAGCTTTGCTGAACTTCAGCGGTGAGGTGGAAAGCGATGAGTTGAAGCAAGATCAAGCCCTCCTCAGCAGCCCCTGGGCAGCTTTGCTTTTGCAATTTCCTTTTCTGTTGCTGCGTTTTGGCGGTTTTGCTTGTTGCATAGTTTGTTTCAGCAGTATCAACAGCCTTGGCATTGGCCTATGGCTTGCCGCTTTTGCCCTTGCTTGGCTGGTGGGTTTAGTGGTGCCAGGAGCACCAGGAGGTATTGGTGTTTTTGAGTTGGTTTTATTAGCTCGCTTGCATGGATCGCTTCCAGAGGCAGAGCTTTTGGCAGTGGTTATCAGTTACCGCCTGATCAGTGTTGTGGCGGAATTACTAACGGCTGCTGCAGCTCAACTGGATCAACCCATAACCATTCGCTCTCAATAACAGCTAGTGTTGAGAAAAGGGTCCTTTTGTTGTGGCGGTATCGGGGGGGCTTCGCCACGACTTACACGATCGCGGCCAACGACTAACTCCCCAACGCCAGCGCGTGCTTGATTTATTCGAGCGGTTGGGGCCAGGCCAACACCTCAGCGCAGAAGACGTGCATTTGCAGCTTCTAAAAGGTGATGCTCGCGTATCACTTGCCACTGTTTATCGCACCTTACGGTTACTTACCTCAATGGCTCTTTTGCGGGAACTGGAGTTGCCGGAAGGAAGCCGCCGTTTTGAGCTTGCAAGCGCTGAAAATAATGATCACCACCACCTCATTTGCGCTGCTTGCGGTAAAACTGAAGAATTCGATAGTGCCCAAGTGTTTCAAGCCGGCGCTGATGCAGCGGCTCAATTTAATTTTCGCCTACTTAGTTCCAGGCTCACAGTGAGGGGTTTATGTGCTGCGTGCGCCGCTGCGGTTTGATGGTGCTATGGCGTTTCTAGAAGCAACAGATCTTTGGCATTGCTATAGCCCTGGTGAATGGGCATTGCAAAATATCAGTTTTGAGCAAGAGCAAGGGGAATTAATCGGCTTACTTGGCCCCTCCGGCTGCGGTAAAACCACTTTGCTGCGCTTGATTGCTGGTTTTGAACGCCCCTTCAAAGGCACATTGCAGCTGGAGGGCCATCAGATTTCTTCCCCCCAACGTTGCCTGCCGCCGGAGCGGCGTGGGGTGGGAATGGTTTTTCAAGACTATGCACTTTTCCCGCACCTAAATGCGTTTGATAATGCTTGTTTTGGCTGCCGTAAAAAAGAAGATCTACAACGGGCAAAGTGGCTTTTAGAACAGCTCGGCATTGCTGAACTGCAACGCCGTTACCCCCACGAACTCTCCGGCGGCCAGCGTCAGCGTTTGGCCTTAGTAAGAGCATTAGCGCCTGGCCCCAAGCTCTTGCTTTTAGATGAACCCTTTTCAAATTTGGATGTGGAAGTGCGCCTCCGTTTGCGAAGTGAGTTGCGTTTATTGCTTGCTCAATGTGGTGTTAGTGCTGTGATGGTTACCCACGATCCCCAAGAAGCTTTAGCGGTATGCGATCGAGTAGCTGTGATGAAAGAAGGGAGCTGGCATCAATACGCCAGCCCTCGCGATTTGGTTGATAAACCAGCAACTACTTTTGTAGCCAGGTTTGTTTTGCAGGGAAATGTGTTGCCCCTAGAGCGCTTGCAAGCTCTTCCCGATGGTGGTGCAAGTTTTGGTGTAGCAGGCCACAATCCTTCTCAAAAATCTGATGTGTTGTTGCGGCAGGAGGCCTTAGCGGTGCAAATTGATCCCGATGGATTAGCAAAACTGGTGGGTAGGGAATTTTTAGGAGATCAATGGCTGTATCAATTTGATTTGCAGGGGGAATCAATGCGGCTCAAGGTGCCTATTGAGCAGGAATTGGCAATTGGCAGCTATTGCAAAATCAGCTTGCAAGCGGGGGCAAAGGCTCAATTTTTTCCTGCTTAAGTTCAGCTGCCAGCAGTAGAGCTGAGCTAAGCCCTAATAAAATGATTAGCAGTGCTGGCGCAAGGGCTGCGCCAAGCCTTTCATCACTTGCGTATTGAAAAACCCGCACTGCCAGGGTGTCGAAATTGAAAGGCCGTAAGGCAAATGTGAGCGGTAATTCTTTTACGGTATCTACAAAAACCAACATGCTTGCCAGTAGCAAAGGGCTGCGCAAAATTGGTAAATGCACCCTACGCAAAACTTCTTGCCAGTTTTTACCAAGGCTTGTGGCGGCTTCTTCAATGCTGGGGGGAAGCCTTTCTAAATTTGCATCAAGCCCACCTTTTGCTACGGCAAGGAAACGGTTGCTATAGCCATAAAGCAGCAGCAACAGGGGCGGAAGGCCAAGGGGTGCAAATAACAACAGCAAAGCCAGCGCTAACACTGCCCCGGGCACCGCATAACCAAGGCCGGCCATAAAAATAGAAGCTTTCAGCCATGGAACCTTTAGCCAACGGCCCCCTATTGCTAAAGCAAGGGCCATAAATACAGCCATTGCCGCCGCCGCCAACCCCAAAACCAAGCTGCGTGCACTAATGCCAAACAATTCAGCAAGGTTTTCTTGGCGCAACTGATCCGAGCTCCTCAGAATCCAGGCCAATGGCAACCCAGCACTTAATAAAGGTGGTAACAGGCAGAAAATTGTGGCAAGCCATGCCCTCGGCCCCCGCAACTGCCAGCCTTCAAAATGATCGCCAGGTCCGCCTTGATCCCAACGGCGACTAAGACGCCGCTGCCAACGTTGGGCTGCCACCAAAACAGCCACCACAGCTAGGGCAATTAGGGCAAGGCTTGTGGCCCCTTGGGGGTCGCCCTCTCCCTGCCAGCGTTGCAATATTCCCGTGGAAAGAGTTGGAACCCCAAGTAATTCCATCGCACCAAATTCATTAACTACTTCCATGCCAGCAAGAGCAACACCACTGGTAATGGCTGGTATCGCCATCGGAAGTGCCACGCGGCGGAAGCTCGCCCAGGCTCCCAAGCCCAAGCTGCGGCTGGCTTCTAAGTGTTTACGCCCGCTCTGGCGGAAGCTGTCGCGGCTGAGTAGCACCACATAAGGCAAGGTGCTCAGAATTAATACCGCAGCAGCTACCCCAAGGCCGTGCAGCCTTAAACCCTCCCGACTCCCCAGATCTGTAAGCACTGCCGCCTCCAGGTAAGCAGGGGTGGCGAGCGGTATTAATTGGGCAATGGTGAGCAGTTTTTTGCCAGGGAAATTGCAACTGGCGGTAAGCCAGCCAATGCTGCTGCCAAAAGCCCCTACCCCAAGCCCCACCAGTAAAAGCAGTAGCAGGGTGTTTCCCAGCTGCTCAATTCCTTCGCTGCCTAGGGCCCTAAAAGCGCCCTCTGGTTTGGAGAGGCAATAGATGGAAAGCCCTAGCAATGGCAGGAGATTTAAGGCAGCTGTGGCGCTAAGAATGCCAGTTAAGCCAGGGCGGGGCGGCAGCTTTATTTCCAATCGTTGTTTACCATTAATTGCACAGCGCGTTTGTTATTTGCGCCAAGGGTTTCAGCTGAAACGCCGCTGCTTTTAAACGCCCCGAAACGTTTCAACCAAGGATTACCGCCATATCCTTTAAGGGGATATTCATTGTTTGCCTCTGCATACCCCTTTCCACCAGTGGGGGAGGCGAGAAATTCAATCAACTTTTGGGCTGCCTCCGGATTACGGGCAGAGCTTGTTACACCTGCGCCACTGATATTTACGTGGGCGGGGATGGGCATTATTAGATCTATATTTTTGGTAAGCAGTTGATCTTCTTTGCCTGATTCGCCAGATGTCATGCGAGCTACGTAGTAAGTGTTAACAAGTGCAGCGCCACATTGCCCTTTTGCCACAGCTCTGATCAGGGCGGTATCGGAGCTAAAGACAGGTTGGGCCAAGTTTGCAACCATGGCCTTAATCCAATTTGTGGTGGCAGCTGCACCACGGCTTACCAACTGATCTGCAACCAGTGATTGGTTATAAACACTTTTGCGATTACGCAAACAAAGTTTCCCTTTCAGATTCGAATTTGCCAAATCGCTGTAACTACGAATCGAATTAGGCGATACGAACTTTGGATTCACAATAATTGCCCTTACGCGGCGGGTAAGGCCAAACCAACGGCCGCGGCTATCTCGATAAGTATTAGGCACTTGCTGCAACAACTGAGGCGATTTAACAGCCCTAAATAAACCTAAGTTTGCGGCCCTATCAAGCCGAGCCGCATCTACAAGTACCAACACATCAGCGCTACTTTTTTTACCTTCTGCCTTCAGGCGCTCAATCAAGGCATCATCTTTAGCCTCTAATAAATTTACGGAGATACCGGTGCGTTTAGTGAAAAGTTTATAAAGTTCTTTATCGCTGTTGTAATGCCTGCCTGAATAAACACCAACTTTTTCAGCCTTTGCATCCAAGCAGGAGGCAAGCAATAAAAAAACCGAAAATTGTAAATAACGATTAAAACCAGATCGAACCATTTGCTTGTTGAGAACCGCTCTCAACCTAGAACGGTTTGGGGGCTATTTGCAAGTGCTTCTCAATAGCGACGTTGAACGCGAATCGGAATCGGTTGCAAGATGCCACCACCGGAATCGTCGTCGTCTGAGTCAGGCCTTAGATAAAGAGCAATGCCTATCACCAATGCAATAGCGCCAAGCACGGTGGGATCAAACATTACAAAACTTCATATATCCCTAACATAGCGGTTTAGGCGCCATCCCATGAGGCTGCCGATAACTGCCGCAGGCAGCGCATGGCCCTTTAGCACCACCACGGTTATCACAAACGGAACCCACGGCTGAGCAAGCACCATGGCTTGGATGCCCGCTACCAGGGCGCTAATCGCTACTTCACCAGGAATAATTCCAGCCGCTTGATGGAGCCCTTGGCCGATAGCGGCTGCGCCGATTATTAATGGAAAAAAAAGTCCGCCCATCCAACCGGTGCTGAGGCAAAGGGCGCACAGGGCAATTTTTAAAAAGCCCACTAACAAAAGTTGATCAGCTCTATTAATTAATTCGCCTTGTAGCAGTGGGCTTAATTGTTGTTCGCCAGAAAAAAGAGCGAGCGGTTGCCAAATGTTCACCAGTGCCAGCACTACACCTGTGAAAATTGCCAGTGGAAGTGGTGATGCTTGGCATCGCTTGATTCGTTTTGCCAATTGCCGCCTCAAGCCCAAAAACAACAGCCCCAGGCAGCCGCCCCCTGCCCCCAAAAGCAAGGACCAGGCCAAGTTCGAGGCCCCTTGGCTGAAACTATTGGGCCATAAAAAAATTACCCCCTGCTCACCACCACCAAATCTGTCGAACCCCTTTAACAGCGCAAAACCAGCAAAACCACCAATAAGACCCGGCAGCCAGCTCCAATAGCCCTTAGCCAAGCGGCCGCCGATGCCCAACCTTGTTTTAAGGCGTTGCAGCCCCAGCTGCCATTCTGTTAAGGAACGGCTTAGAAGTGCTTCAGGGCCAATGCTGCCGCCCCCCAGCAGCGCCAGTAACCCCAGCAGGATGTGGCTTAATTTTGGCTGTATCTCAAGTTGCAGCTTCTGATCCTGCTTTGGATCCAATTGGGCAAAGGTTTCTTTCAGCTCTGGTAGGGGCTCAGCCCCAGCGCGACGCAGCAACCCGATTGCTAGGCCGCAACTGATTGGGATTAAAAGTTGTAGAACAAATGGCGCTTGAGAGGGAAATCCCTTCAAAAACTGATCGCCCCAGCCCAGGCTGGTGAGTAACGAAATTGCAGCCATCAGCAGGGCCGCCAACAGCCCTGTGATGAACCCGATTAGCAGCTCAACTAAAACCTTTCCCACCATCTGGCGCCTCGCAAGCTTGTAGTTGTAGTAATAATTTTTTGTGGTTGATATTTCGCCCGATCAAAACAATTTGATTGCTGCGTACCCCTTGCCAATCGGTGTCGTCTATGGAAAAGCGCTTGCCGGCAAGATGAAATACATGACGCCTTTCACTTTCATTAAACCAAAGAATACCCTTAGCTCTAAACACTTCAGCGGGCAATTGATTGTCTAAGAAATTTTGAAATTTACGCAACCCCAAAGGCTTAATGCTGGAATAAGAGAGTGAAGTAAAACCTTCAATATCTGCGTTATTTTCTTCATTTGAATTACTGTGATCATGCTCTTTATGATCATGGTTTTTATGATCATGCTCTTTATGATCATGATGCTTGTGCCCGTGATCATGCCCGTGATTGTGGGAGTGATTATTATTTTGCTCTTCAACAATTCGATCCGATTCAAATAAGCCAACACTTAAAAGCAGCGGAAGTGGCACTTCTCCCTTAACGCAATGTAATAGCCGAGCATCTTTTTTCACAGTTGCAAGCTGCGTTTCCACCTCCTTAAGGCGATCGGTTGATACTAAATCAGTTTTATTTAAAAGTAGGATATCCCCATAAAGTACCTGCGCTCTACCCACTTGAGTTTCAAGTACCTCTGAGCTGAAATTTTCAGCATCAATAACTGTAATAATTGAATCAAGCCTTGTTAAATCCCGTAAATCACTTCCAAGAAAAGTCATGGCAACAGGCATTGGGTCCGCCAGGCCAGTGGTTTCCACCACGATGTAATCGAGGGGCTCAGGGCGATCTAGTACTTTATATATTGTTTGCAGTAATTCATCATTTATGCTGCAGCATATGCAGCCATTGTTTAATTCAACAGTATTATCACTATGATTAATAATTAACTCATTATCAATACCGATTTCGCCAAATTCATTTACCAAAACAGCTGTCTTCACCCCTTCTTGATTGGCTAGAATGTGATTTAGCAATGTGGTTTTACCCGCCCCTAGAAATCCCGTAAGGATTGTTACCGGCACAGGGCGTTTGCTAGAGAAATTTGTCATCATCTTGGTTTTGTTAGTTATTTTGTTGCTTTGCAGGTGGCGCAGATGCCGAATACTTCAAGGGTATGAAATAACGGGGTGAAACCTGTGGGGGTATGGATTGCAAGAGAATGCTGTTCCACAGGGCAGTTGGCAAGGGCTGAACTGCAACCGCATTCAACGCAGGTGAGATGGTGCACATCGCGATCCCTTGGGGCGTAAAGGGCTTCGCCATTGGCAAGGTGGCGGCAACGCACTTCCCCCTGCTGTTGCAGGCTGCGCAGGTGGCGATAAACGGTGGCAAGCCCCATGCTGCCTCCCTCGCTCCTGATGCGGCCATGAAGAGCCTGTCCACTCAATTCTTCTGTGCTGCTGCGCAGCACAGCCAAAATTAAGTTTTGGCGGCTCGCCAAACTTAAAACCATGGAGTTGAGGATTTGCAACTCAGTTTATGAGCAACCACGCAGGCTTGAATTAAGCAGTGGGGAGCTCCCGAACTATTTATTGCTGCGCCCAGGGGGGTAGTAGTTCCCAGCAAGCAGCATTTTTGCTGTTTTCGCGCGCTTCCACCTTCCAGCACCAATTACGACCATCACCTCGCTGCTGCAATATTTCATTTGTTTTTTGCCACACCCAATGGGCACTGGCTTCCATCCCAACGTTTTGCATGACCCTCAGATCCAAGGCGCCCAATTCATGGAGTTGCTGCCAGTTCTCGAGCAATGGATCATCCTGATTTACCAAAAAAGTGTGATCAAACTGATTTTCTAAAATTAAGCGAAGCTCTTTAAAGCTGGAAAAATCCACAACAAAGCCATATTTATCTAGCTGCTTTGCGCCAAACCAGCAGGTAAAGCTGCGGCTGTAGCCATGCACAAAGCGGCACTGGCCTGGATGGTTTGCTTGTCTGTGGCAGCAGGGAAAACCCTCGAACTGCTTTGAGCAGGTGTACATAAAAGCGCCGTTGCGCTGCGAAGCTGGTGTGATCATTTTCTACTGCGGCCATGAGTGCTCCTTGGGCTTTACCCCTGGATCGACTTCGTTTTAATTCCGAGGGCTTGATTCCAGCCATTGCTCAAGATTGGCTGGATGGCGCAGTTTTAATGCTGGCCTGGATGAACCTTGAAGCTTTGGAGCTCACTCTTTCCAGCTCTGAAGTGCACTACTGGAGCAGATCTCGCAAAGAGTTGTGGCATAAAGGCGCAACTAGTGGTCATTATCAACAATTGAAAGGAATCCGCTACGACTGCGATGCCGATGTATTGCTAATCAGTATTAATCAGGTGGGTGATGTTGCTTGCCACACCGGCGCGCGCAGCTGTTTTTTTGATGCAGGCCAAGGGCCCATTGCTGGCGGCGCAGGGGCTTTGCCACCCCCAGCCGATGCCTGCACGGAGCTGGCGCGAGTAATTCAGGCTCGCGCTGCTGTGCCTGAATCTGGGAGTTACACAAATAAATTGCTTGATGGTGGTGATAACAGCATCCTTAAAAAAATAGGAGAAGAAAGCGTTGAATTTGTGATGGCTTGTAAAGACAACAACCCAGGGGAAATTGCTTCTGAGGCTGCTGATTTGTTATTTCATCTACAGGTGGCCCTCACCCATCACGGTGTTTCATGGCGCCAAGTGCAAGAGGTGTTGGCAGCTCGTAGGGGAGCTCCCCGCAGGAGCTAAAAACCCGGCCAGAAGGATCAGGGCGGTCTCTAACGGGCATTGCGTTTGTTTGAGAAAATTGGTTCTGAAGGGAAAAGTCAATTAGAAATAAGCAAAGAGGCAAAGGCTTAATTTTGAAACCAGCCTGCATTCCAGATAACGAACAGGAGCGGTTGCAGGCTCTCCACGAATACCGAATTCTTGGCACTAAACCAGAGCAGTCGTATAACGACCTCACAACAATTGCTTCAGAGGTGTGCAACACACCGATCGCATTGCTTAGCCTTGTAGATGAGAATCGGCAGTGGTTTAAAGCAAAAGTAGGTGTTGAAGCATCGGAAACACCCCGCGATTGGTCATTTTGCGCCCATGCGATTCAATCCACTTCTCCGCTGATTGTTGAAGATGCCCTTAATGATGAACGCTTTTCTGACAACCCCCTAGTTTCGGGCGAACCAAATATTCGTTTTTATGCAGGTTTCCCGCTTCAAAATAATGAATTCCATCGAATTGGAACATTATGTGTTATCGATCGTGAGCCGAAAACACTCACAAAAACTCAAATAAATGTAATGGAAGCCCTCGCTAGGCAGGCGGTAGCTTTCCTTGAATTAAGAAAAAGATCTATCACTTTACTAGAATCATTTTGCCAGCTCACCAACTCGCGGGGGATAATTTCCACCTGTTCCTATTGCCGCAAAGCAAAAAATGAAGATGGGCATTGGCAGCATCTAGATCAATATCTATCTAAGCGCTCCACATTGAGCTTTAGCCATGGCATCTGCGATGCCTGCATTGAGGTTCAATTCCCAGAGGTATTGGAAATCTGGAAGCAGGAAGAATTGCTTAAACTTTGATTAAATCAGCTTAGTTTTACTGCTCAAGGTCGCGGCAGCGCCTCTGATCAATCAATTTAGCAAGTTCTAGAAAATAACCTGCGGTGCACCACTTTCCGTGATTTCGATCTCTATTAATAATGTCGCTTCTTTGCTCTGCTGTTTCTGCTAGTAATAAATCAAGCTCCACCTGAGGAAGGTCGTAAATATCTTGTAGTTCTATCGAGCGATCGAGCAGATGGCTTTTAAACCATTTTTGGTTTTGCTCCTGGGGAGGGATATCCATTTTGAAATTAGAAATTAATTTTTTCATATTAAATTATAGCAATAGCGATCGAAATTAATGGTTGGTTATCAGTTTAGGCATCTTAAGCAATGTAGTGGTATATTAATTTTTTATGCAAGCTAAAGGAGCTGAGCTGTGGCGGATCAAACAGACAAGTGGAACCGAGGGCTCGATCTTTTTATTGAATCAGTTCTAAAGCCAGATCCAAAGCTCCGTAATTGCGCTCACAATCAAGAGTGTTTTAACGAACTCATGGAAGTTCGTCAAAAGATCTTAGAACATCTAGAAGGTATGCGTTTGCATGGTTAAAATGTTATTAAATTTTCTTTTCTGAAATGACAGCTAATCGAACTCAAATACTTGCCGATTCTGCTGGATGGGTGGCGGTGCTACTCAATGTGATTCCCGGTTTAGGGGCTGGTTACTTATACCAACGGCGCTGGAAGGCCTACTGGCTTACTTCAGCTCTTGCAACGAGTTGGTTTTTAGCTGGAGTTGTTTTAGCTCAACGTGCTGATGTTGCAGCTGAAAGCGAAAACCAATTGGTGGGTTTGATTGGTTTATTAGTTTTAGCGGCGGTTTCAGCCACAGAAGCTGGATTTGCTGTTAAAAAAGCGCGTTTAATAGAGCTTTAATTTCTTTTGCAACTCTGGTTTTTGCACTATGAAATTGCTGCATAGCAAAGTTGGTGAGCTTGAGGCTTATCGTTTCAACGCCAATGATCATTGCCGCCTTGCAATCCTGGTAGATCCTGAAACCTCTGGAGGGGCTTTTACATGGTTTCTTGAAATTCATGATCCAGGAGATCGTGTTCCAGCCCATGCCCATCACAGCGCCATCGAGGTTTTTTTCGTTCTACGAGGCAATGTGATTTTTCACAACGATGAAGGTGTTTTGTTGGCTCAAGGGGGCGATAGCGTCGTTACCCCCTCTGATGATGTACACGATTTTGAAAACCCAGGCCCTGGGCGCGTTTATTTGATCACCCTGCTCGGCAATGATGGCGGTGAATTCGCAAGGCTTTTGAGAGCTGGGCTACCCACCCCGCTTGATGCTGAGGATCTTGAAGTGTTGCGCAACCTATGATTAATTGCCCTAATTTATATTTTCTTCAACTGCCTTGAAGGTAGCCAGCCCACTTGTGTTGCGCTGCCAGGTATAACTTCTATGCTGTAATTGTTTGTATTAATAAGGTGGGCATTTGCGGGGGCTGGTTGTTGGTAATTATTGCTTTTTTGGCGCAATAATAGCAATAATACTTGACGAGTTGCGTCGTAGTGAAGCTTGCTGCCTGGGTCTAACTCCTTATCTGTTAAAAAAACTCTCCGAACTGTTTTTCCCTGCTTGTTGAGCTCTATTAATTCCAGCTTTGGCTTGCGTATGCCGCTTAGCAGCAGCAGCCAAACCCGTTCGCCTCCCCCTGCGCAGGCAGTAGCTAAAAGTGCTTCAGTGCCCAACCAAAGCTGTTTCGGAGCTAGCCCTGGTTCGAGTAGTTCGAGGGAGCGACGGTAGTCAGGCCAGTGGCGCACCAATAGGGCCCTGCCTGGTTGAGGGCAGAAACTACTTAAATCTCGGCTGCCGGGCAAGATCTCCTGTTTAGCTGCAAGAGGCGGCAAAGTTTGAAGGCTTAAGCCCTCGAATTCCGGCACCACCAATTGATGGCCTTGGGGTACTAATTGAATTGGGCCGCTGGCTTCAATTGCTAATTGCTGAGGCTCCTGAAATTGCCAATTCTTCAACCGCGATAATTCCACCTTGCTGCCTGGCTCAAATGATGTGGAAGATTGCACCAAAAGATCGCCTTTTTCATCACTACTTAAAGCTGCAAAGATCAAGGGCTTTTTGTTTAGTTGCTTTTCTAAAACTGGTTTGCCATCGCCCGCAAGTAGCAACACCCACACCTGGCTGGCCATCGGTTTTGAACTCGTAACGCTTGCTACACCCGCCCCATTGCCAAGGGGTAGCAATGCCTGAATCGTGCCACGCACCGGCGCTATTGGTTGCCATTTGTTGTTATGCAAGCGTTGGATTTGATCACCTCCCACCACTGAACGGGCGGCCAGCAGGATGGGTCTTGGATCCCACTGCCAGCTGCTGCTTTTTAATTTCACTCCGCGGCGGTCTTGACCTTTTATCTGCAGTTGAAAAGAACCGCTGATGGCTGATTTTGGATAGAGCAGCAGGGTCCAGCTGCTGCCTTTACCCAATAGTTGATAGGGGATAGAAGGTTTTAGTTGAAGATTTTTCCTAAGGCTGCCTCCGTCCATAGGACGGCTGAAATGCAGCCTCAATGCAGCTGTGCTGCGGCCTGGGGGGATCGGCTCAAGATCCACCAGCCGTGGTGGCCTGTTTAGTAGTAATTGCTGCAGCAGTGCGGCAACGCCAAGCCCAATACCTAGCGGTATCAACCACTTCTTCATAACTTTTTTTGCCCCATTGTTTTTGCCTCCATCTTTTGCCCTATGGCTCAAAGGGTCTTGCTGGTGCCTTAATTAGCTTGATTTTACGGGCAACTAGCACTGCCCTTAAGGCGCCTTGATGGGATTCAACTGCCATCACACCATTAATTTGCAGCCACTGATCAGGTTTGGGCCATTGTTGTTTTGGCGGCCACCTCACTGCCAATCCCACTGGAGTTGCATCGGCAAGGCAACATCGCACCAATAAACGGGCAATTTCAGGCGCTGCCCCTGGCACTTCAAGTACAAAACCACTCACCTGCACTGGATTTCCCGCATAGAGCTGAGGATCTGGCTGGCTGTTGAGCAACCGCACCCAATCGCTGAGGCTGCGTTGCTCTGGCGGTGATAAAAATGAAATTTCACTATCACCAAGCTGGGCGCTGGAACGATTTGCTGCAAGGGTTGATAGTGAAGGCTTTGGAGGCCAGAGCATTAACGCAATGCCGCTAAGGCTGAGTACCGCCATCGGTAAATAATTGCGGCGGCTGGGGCCCGATGGAGGCCAGCGCAATCCTGCTGAGGCAAGCAGCAAAAAGATCACCCCGGTAACTAACACCAAGCTATGGAAATTGCTATGTAGCAGCAAGTTGAGCCGCCCATCAGCCCAACATTTGAGCAGAACTACGCCCCAAAGCCCCAGCACTAAGTAAGGAAGTTGTTTCACAACAGCACCAGGTTGAGCGCTTGCCCCAGCACTAACACTATTAAGCACACTCCAGCCAGCACTAAGGCCAAGGCGGGCCATGTGAACACCCTGCTCAGTAGGCTCACACTTTTTAAATCAATTACCGGCCCTAAAAGCAAAAAAGCTAGAAGTGCCCCAGGTGTTATTTGTTCGGCAAATCCCAGTGCTAAAAATGCATCCACGCTTGAACAAACACTCACAACAAGGGCGAGCAGCATCGCGCTGATTATTGAAAGAGTTGGAGCTTGCCCCAGTAAAAGAAATAAATCTCTTGGGATCAGCGTTTGAATCAGGGCGGCTAAAACGCACCCCAACAGGAGCAAACTGCCTAATTCAAGAAATTCATTCACCCCATGGCTCAATAATTGAATAGGTTGAAAATCTCCATCTTTATTTGCTTGATTTACTAGTTTGATTTGAGCCAGGGGTTCGCCAATCAAACCTGAGCGTCTTTCCAGGAGAGAAAATTTGGCTAATGGTTGGCTCAGGTTTCGTTCAGCCAGGAGTTCCCCATTTAATAGATCCGATTCACATAACAGCTGCAATAAACCAGAAAGTAGTAAGGCGATCAACACACTCCCTGCTGGCCGCAGCAGCAGCAGCCAAGGCTTATCTGGAAACGCCGCCCAAGTGCTTAAAAGCACCACTGGATTTAAAACTGGCGCAGCAAAAAGGAAGCCAAGGGCTGTTCCTAACGGCGCACCAACAGCGATCATGCGACGGGCAACTGGCACGTTGCCGCATTCGCAGGCTGGCAAGGCAAACCCCAGCAGGGCTCCGCTGAGGGGGCCCATTAATGTTCCTTGCGGCAGTTTTTGCAGCCACTTCCCGCGGGGATCCCAGGCCATCGCAACGCTGGAGATTGCAACACCTATCAACAAAAAAGGTATCGCTTCAAGCAATAGCCCCTGGAAAACAGCCCAAACCGTTGCTAGTTGTTGCATTAAGGCTTCATTCACCAAAGCCACTGGGTTGGCTGTAGAGCCAGCGGAGTGTGCTGTGATCGCGGCTGCTCAGTTCGGTTACCGGTTTTGGCCCAGGCATCGCTGCCATCACATCTGTTGATTTGCTGCTGTGGCCCCATAGGCCAAAACCATGGCCCAGTTCATGGAGGCTTGTGGCTCTAATCGCTTCTTTTCTGATACCGGGGCTTATTAATAAATCAACCAGTGGCTCAATTTTAAGCTTGCCGCCCCGTTGAACATTTTCAAAACTGAGTAGGGCACGGCCATTGCTGGCTCTGCCCCCCTGCAACGGCGGATTGCGCCGCCAAAGCCTTAAGTGTGCGTCAGCTGGATTACTTACCCGTTGGAGCTTTAGGTATGTTCCCCAGGTTGAGAGGGATATTTCAACAGCATCATTCCAACGTTTGCTCCACATATCAAAGCCGGGTGGTTCCACCCATACACACCACAAAGGCAGAGTTACCCAACCCCTAGCGGAAGCCTCTAGCTCAGCTGCATAGCCAGGTAATTGTTCAGTTGGCGCGGGGCTAAAGAAAGAAGCTGATTTAGGGGCTGGCGCCCTCATTTCCACTGGCGCACAGGGAATCATCCCGCTGCTAACCCCACTCCGCGGGTCATCAAGCTGGCCATAAATGGCAAAGTGGCAAATGCCAGCAATTCAATGTTGATTACCCAACCGATGCGCTTTGCTGCTGCGGCAGAAAAATTAGGGGTTTCACCTTTACGCAAAGGTAAAGCCCAAAGTACGTAGGTGATCGTGGGATATAGCGAAAGAGCACCTGCAGTTAAATAAATCCCTACCTTCCACCAAAAGAGGGGATTTTCAGTATAAAAATCTGCACCTTGGCCGAAATACAACACCCGCATTACACCGCTGCCAAGTAGGGCGAGGGCTGCAAGGCCATAAACAACATCAGTGATTATTAATTTGGTGGCGGTGCCGCGATCTGGATTGGCTCGAATTAAAAAGCGTTCAGCGGTGAGTGCCGCAAAACAAACCATAAAACTGAGTTCATGGGCATAGGCCATGCCCGCTCTGCTGAAAACGGAAGCTTCCATTAAAACAATTCATTACCGCGGGACAGTAACCGTTTCTAGTGCATGCTGTGGGCCCCGAAAGCGATGGGTTCGCCCAAAGCCTTCTATCAATAAGCAGCAAAGCCTAATTTGTTTCTATTCGTTGCAAAACACAGCTGAACTTTGCCGGAATATTGAGCAAAAGGGAATAGCGAATAAAAGACAAACTCCTAAGCCTTTATGAAGGCTCTTGGAAAACCAAACTGTTCCCCTATGTTCAAATCAATGCCATCGCCACGGTTCGGTAATGACCAGTTCCCTCAGTGCCTTTCTCGGCGAAATTGGTCGGCATCAGCTGCTTACCCCTGAGCAGGAGTTAACCCTCGGCCGCAAGGTGCAGGCCATAGCGCATCTGCAAGAAAAAAATGCAGCAGAACTTAGCAGTGATCAAAAACGCCAATTGCGTATGGGTGAAAGGGCAAAAAATCAAATGATCACCGCTAATTTGCGTTTAGTAGTTAATTTGGCCAAGCGTTATCAAAACAAAGGTTTAGATCTACTGGATTTAATTCAGGAAGGCACAATTGGTCTTACCCGTGCCGTTGAAAAATATGATCCAACCCGCGGACACAGGTTCAGCACATACGCCTATTGGTGGATTCGCCAGGGTTTAAATCGGGCCCTTTCAACCCAAAGCCGCGCAATTCGGATCCCCGTAAATGTGAACGAAAAGCTCACCAAATTGCGGGCGGCAAAAGCCCGCCTGCTGCAGGCAAATGCTCGTCCTCCATCTAATACTCAACTGGCTGAGTGCCTCAAGCTTCCCCTTGATGAAGTGGAAGATCTACTTGGTTGTGAATTGCGCAGCATCACTGTGAGCTTGCAGGGGGTTGTTAAGTCAAAATCTGATCCAACTGAATTGGTCGACTTACTTGCAAGTGATGAGATGCCACCGATGGAAAGAGCTGAACAGGACGAGCGCACCCAGGCTGTATGGACGCTCCTTGATGAGGCAAACCTCACCCCGAAAGAGCGCACTGTTGTGATGTTGCGTTTTGGCCTTGATGGCAGCAACGAATGGCGCACTTTGGCTGAGGTGGCAAGGCAGATGAGCTGCAGCCGCGAATATTGCCGGCAGGTGGTGCAACGCTCCTTGCGTAAGTTGCGTCGCACCGGAATCCAATCGGGCTTGGTGGAATCCTGTGGAACCTGTAGCTGAATCAGATCCAACTTCTGGGGATCCAACTTCTGGGGATCCAACTGTTGTAGAGGCAACGGTTGTTGAATCTTCGGTTGTTGATGAGGGGCTCCTGCGGCGGCTTTTAAATCGTGCCGGCAGGGCTGTAGCACTGCCGGCTTTGGAATGTTTAGAACTATTGCTCGATGCAAACACTCCAGCCCCAGTGCGATTCAGCATGTTGGCGGCCCTCACCTACTTGTTAGTGCCAACAGATCTAATTCCTGATTTTTTACCCGTTGCGGGTTTCAGCGATGATCTAGTTGCTCTTACTGCTTTATTGGGGATGTTCCGCAACTACCGCAGCCCGGCTATTCGCCGCAGAGCCCAAGAGCGCCTGGATCGCTGGTTTCCCTAAAATCCTTCTATGGCTTCATCAGCCCCCACCCTTAATCAAGCGGAACTGGATCAGTTAGAGCTGTTCTTGAAAGACTGGTTGCGCCACAGCGGTCGCACCCAAGCAGATCTGCGCCGTGCCTTACGGGCTGGATCAATCCGTATGCCGGTGCTGTTGCAGGAGTTGCAACGCACGGTGATGCAAGGGGGTTTGGTGGGCCTTGCTGAAAGGCTTTGCAGTATTGAAGCCCAATGGCATAGCAGTAACTTTCAGCACGAAAGCGAAGCTGCATCTCCAATTGAAGAATTAGCCCAGCTCGATTTATTGCTGCAGTCGATCCGTAACGACGAGATTTAAACCTTTCTGCGGCAAGATGGTTTTATCTATTTCAAGGGTTCTATGGCACGTTTGGCATCTGCGATAGCAGCTTGTTTGCTTGGTTTAGTTCCGGCTGCCGCCTTTGCTCAAGCCGAGAGCTACCTGATCGGGCCCGGTTCAAATGTGGGGCCCGCCTCAACAGTAAAAACCCAAGATTGTGTAACCAACAGCGATGGTTCCACCACCTGTGATACGCGGATTGAGAATCCGGCTGGTGATTCTCAGGCAAAACCCCAATACAACTATTTCAATAATTAATCCTATATGGCCTTTTCGAAACTTTTCAATTTTTTTCAAGACGACAAATTATTTCAAGAGGCATTAAGCCGTTTCCAGCGGGCCCTTGCCAAGGTGTTGGCGACAGGGATGGTGATTGTGATCATCGCTGCCACAATTCAGTTCATTTCAGTAATTATTTTAGAGGTTTCCCCCGCTAGAAGTCCCCTAGTAGGGCAAGAATTGGAACGAGTTTTAGCAGATGTATTGGGCCTTTTAATAACTATCGAAGTGCTTGAAAATATCACTGCTTACCTTAAAGATCACAAAATTCAGGTGGAATTGGTGCTCTCTACAGCAATTACAGCAATGGCACGAAAAATAATAGTTTTGCCCGCTGATGTGAGCAGTAAACCATTGATTGTGGCAAGCCTTGGTGTTGGCACCTTGGCTCTTTGTGCTTCCTATTGGTTAATTAAACATTATCGAAACCCGGTTAGGGGTTAATTAGATATCCCATCCCATTCATCCTAAGAACAGTTTTCACGCCTGAGTGGAAAGGGCTCCAATTCAGATTCTGCACGCGATCTATTACCCCCTGGCTACAACCCATTGCAATGAATTGCCCGTCTTTTTGCATCGCTTTTGAATAAGTATCAACCATGCTGAGCAATAGATTTGATTTATCTTGTTTTTCTGCGGCAGCCCCTGGAGCGGTAGCTAACCAAGCGCGAGTTACCTGTTCTCCCACCATTTCATCACGGTCTGCCTTTGGCACCGTGCGGCAAACGTCCATAGCTTGAGCGGCATCGGCCATCGTTTGTTTCGCTTCTTGGGCGTTTGCTTCCTGCCCCGCTTTCAGGGCGATTAAACATATCAAAAAGCAAAAATAAATACTTGATTTAATTTTTTTTCTAAATAAATTTTGAGCGGAATTAAGCATAATCATTCTCAATTGGTGGATTATTTGTGTGGGATTAAATTTGTAAAATAGTTATTTGTAATCAACCGTTTAATATTAAACTAGAATCTACAAACAAGGTAAGCCAGAGGCATTCAGCTCCCCCTTCGCAGGCATCCACCCGATGGCGGCGGCGGGGGGCGATCCAAAGCCAATCTCCTGCTTCAAGCTTGCGGGGGCTGGTTTCATCTTCAAAGCGCAGCTGGGCGCTACCGGTTAATAGCGCAACCCATTCCCCCAATGGTTGGTCGTACCACTGGCCCTCAGGGGTTGAGGCAGCATTTGAATGGATTAATTCCAGCCGCACCCCCTTGGCCTGTAGGAGCGATTGCAGCTGCTCTTGGCCTGGTGCAGGGGCTGCTCTAAGCCAAAGGTTGTTTTGTTGGGTAATTGCTTGCAAAATTGGAGCCTGTAATTTCGGCTCGCCCCAGCGTTGCCCAATTTGCAGACCCTGTTCTGCAGCAAGGCTTACCACTTCTTGATGGTTGCTACAGGCGCTTAAGCGCTCCCGCAACTCGGAATTGCTCTTAACCAGTGCCACCAGCTGGTTAAGTTGATCTACCTTCTTCAGGAACTGTTGCAGCTGCTCCTCAGCCATGGGGATACAGGTGGTGCTAGTTGATGATGGTTGAGTGTGCCTGCCCGTGTAATCCAACGGCAGAGATAAGCGACTTAAAATCGCTCCAGTGCGGGTTCGAATCCCGCCACGGGCACCACTTAGATCCAGCTGCGCTTCGGAGTTCCCCTTGCCTTTCCAGCACATGCTCTCCCAGCTTCCCCCGGACACCTTGTTGGTGCTATTGGCCTACGGGATTCTTGGCGGCGCTTACCTGCTGGTAGTGCCCCTTGTGCTTTTTCTATGGATGAATCGCCGCTGGCATGTGATGGGCAAATATGAGCGCACATTTGTTTACGGGCTCGTATTTTTATTTTTTCCAGGGCTGATCCTGTTCGCCCCTTTCTTAAATTTGCGCCTTAAGGGCCAAGGTGAGGCCTAAAAGCGATGACCCGCGCCCGTGCCCTTTGGCTTTGCTTTGCAGTATTTGCGTTGGGGGGGGCTGGTTACTGGGGGTTTAAAGCCGCCGGCCTTGCGGGGCTAGATGCTGGAATCGCATCAGAAGCGCTTCTTGTGTTGCTCGTTGTCGGCTGGACCGGCAGTTATTTATATCGGGTAGTTACGGGGCGGATGACCTTTATGGAACAGCGCCGCCGCTACCGCAGCGCCTACGACGCTCTAACAACAGATCAGCTGCGGGAACACTTCGAGAGCCTGTCGCCAGAGGAGCAGCAAGCCTTGTTAGAGGAAGTTGGCCAGTGAGTTCATTAATCGCTAGTTGTTTTGATCGCCTGCGGGCTCAAAACCGTTGCGCCCTCATGCCATTTCTCACGGCCGGCGACGACAGCCTCGCCACTACTAGGGCTGCTTTGCTAGCGCTCCAGCAGGCAGGGGCAAACCTTGTTGAGCTTGGAATTCCCTACAGCGATCCTTTGGCTGATGGGCCGGTAATACAAGCTGCGGCCAGCAGAGCCCTTGCAGCAGGCACAACTTTGGGCGCTGTTTTGGAGCTGCTAAGCAGTTTGAAAGGGGAGTTGCAATTGCCGGTGGTGTTGTTCACCTACAGCAATCCGTTGCTTAATCGCGGCATGGAACGTTTCTGCAGCGAAGCTGCCGCCGCTGGTGCTGCCGGTTTATTGGTGCCAGATTTACCACTGGAGGAAGGGGAGCGTTTAGCTCCGATTGCGGCAGCTGCAGGTTTAGATCTTGTGCTTTTGGTGGCGCCCACCACCCCAGCGGAACGGATGGCCCGCATCGTTAGCGCCAGCCGCGGCTTTACCTACCTAGTAAGCGTTACGGGGGTTACGGGGGAGCGCAGCCAAATGGAAAGCCGTGTGGCCGGATTAGTGCAACAGCTAAAGGCCTTAGGCAACACACCAGTAGCCGTGGGTTTTGGGATCTCAGGCGTTGATCAAGCCCGCCAGGTGCGCGATTGGGGTGCCGATGGGGCAATAGTTGGCAGCGCCCTGGTGAAGCGCATGGCTGAAGCCAGACGCGATGGTGGCGATCCGGTGCTGGCGGCAGGGAACTTTTGCCGCGAATTACGTGAGGCTCTCGATAACTAAAGATGCGATTTGTTTTGTGGGGCACCTACTGCGCTAACGCCCTTGAAGCGCGCACTCCTTACAGGGAGGAGCACTTAGCGGGATTAAGGCAACAAAAAGAAGAGGGGCTGCTCATAACCATCGGCCCAACAGAAAACAGCAGTCATGTCTTTGGCATCTACGAAGCTGAGAATCGCCTTAAGGTTGAAGAATTGATAAAAAATGATATTTATTGGCTTAATGGAATCTGGACCTCAGTAGAAATTTATCCCTGGATTCAAGCTTTATGAAGGCCAGTTAGTTAATGCTTGCTGCCACACATATTCAGCTACAGAGTTTATACCAGCAGATCCCAAAACATCTCCATAAGCTCCCATTTGACCCTTCCCATTTGCTGCGATTGCGCTGATATCTGCAGCGGATAATATTCCGTTTTTTTCTAATGCGGCAAGTTTTAGTGTTTTACCTCTGCGGATAATATTGCCGCCATTTAAATGGCACCCAATGCAGTGTTGACCAAACAACTGGGCTCCTTCGTTGGAGGGGATTGCCACAAAAAGCAGCACACTTAAAAAAAATGAAAAAATTGAGTTCACCAGTTTTGAAAGCAAGGTTTGCTGTATTTAGCCGTTTGAATGATCCAAGCCCTTTCTGCCAGTTCCCTTAGGCCTTTATATAAATCGCTTCTATCACCACCAGCAAGCCAAGCTTTCTTTAAGCGTGGAAGATCTTCCAATACTTTTGCCATCGGCATCTCGAGCAAGAGCAAACTTTGTTCTGCTCCATGGCGTTGCACCGCACCAGCATCACTTTGCTGCCAGAGCCTTAGCAGCAGTTCGAGCACCAGAGCTTCCCCTTCACGGCCAGGATCTGCATCTGGGCCGATTTCTACAGCCAGGGAAGCACCTCCGATTGGTAAACGACGCTTGCCATCTTGCTCCAGTAGGGCAAGGCAAACTAAATAGTGATCCATACCCATTACCTAATTCCTTTCCCGAATCAGCTTCTAATGTTAGGGGCGGATGATGGGTAGAAACCTGGTGTCTCCATTTCCCCTCGTACTTGTGCATGGGCTTTGGGATAGCCCAAATATTTTTAAGCCCTTAAAAAAGCGATTGGCTCAATCTGGGCTGGAAATATTTTCCCCCCATTTGCCCCATCGCTTGGGGGTTACCCCTTTGAAAGTTCTAGCTGAGGATCTGCAGGCTCAAATCTCGGCTCGGTTTGGGCCTAAGCAGGCACTAAATGTTTTGGGATTTTCGATGGGTGGCGTGGTGTTGCGGTGCTGGCTGCAGCTATTGGGGGGGAATCAACGCACCAAACTTTTTGTGAGCTTGGGAAGTCCACAAAAGGGCACCCTCACCGCCTTGCCAGCACCAAGATGGCTTCTGCCCGGCATCGCTGATATGCAACCCGGCAGCCCCTTGCTGCAAATACTTAACAGCGCACCATCAGCGTTGCAAAACGTTGAATGCCACAGCTTTTATTGCTTGTTAGACGCGATGGTGGTGCCTTCTTGGCTGGGGGTGTTGCCGGTGGGTTCTGTGCAGCAATTACCGGTTTGGAATCATCGCCAATTGATTACAGCCAAAGCAGCACTGGATCCCTTGGTTGAATTGTTGTTATTCAACAATGGTTTCAATAATGGTTTCAACAGGGGTAATGTTGGGCACGATTAGTAAAAACAAAACCCACCAAGCAATTACAACTAAGGCAACGCCTGTGGTTACCCACCAGATTTGTAGCAACAACCAACTTCCTGTGATGCCAATTGTGCCTGTAAGCAGAATTGTCCATGGTTGGCACCACCAGGGTTTCAACGACCAAAAAGGATGAGTCATGCTGAGAAATTAGCGAGAAGAAAGTGAATAAAAACGGCGATGATCGGCTTTGGTTCCCTGCTACTGAGCGCAACCGGGAGCCGCTGGCGGCAGTGCTGGAGCCATTATTGCCAAGAGCTGGCTTGGTATTGGAGATCGCTAGCGGCAGTGGTGAACATCTTTGTTATCTGCAGCAGCGCTACGGCGGCAGCCATCCCGAATTGATTTGGCAAGGTAGCGATCCTGATCCAACCCATCGAGCCAGCCTTGCTGCCTGGGGGCGCCATTTTGGTTTAACAAATATGTTGCCCCCTTTAAATATCGATACCAGCGCTAAATCCTGGCCAGCTCTAACCGAGCCGCTGCAGATGCTCTTATGCATAAACATGATCCATATCGCCCCTTGGGCTGCCACTGAAGGATTGCTGGCTAATGGGGCAAAACTGCTTTCAGCAGGCGCTTTACTTGTGCTTTACGGCCCTTTTCGGGAGGAAGGCAAAGCCACAAGTCCTAGCAATGAAGCATTTGATGCATCTTTAAAACAACGCAATCCAGCTTGGGGACTGCGCCGCTTGGAGGTACTAAGCAAACTTGCTTTGCAACATCAACTTGAGCAAATCGGATGCTGGCAAATGCCTGCTAATAATCTCACCGTTGCATATCAACGCAGTTAGAGCTCACGATGCCGCTCCATTGCACTGCTTTCACTTGGTCGCGGCGCCATGAATGAAACAGTTCCTTTTCAGACACGGTGCAAAGGGGGCAGCTACTTATTTGTTTATCCACAAGCCCCAATTGCAGTAGTTGCAAGTAAGCAGCCCGGCGGATATCAAGGCGATCAAAACCCTCTTTTGCATCTAATAACAGCGCTCCGCCTTGAATAAGTTCATTGATGTTCCCCACCTGGCTACTTGTGGCCCGCTCTACCTGGTAATTGGGGCCGCTCACGGCTGGCCCTAAGCCCACCAGTAGTTGGCTGCGCTGGCTGCCGGCGGCCTCCATTTGTTGAATTGCCTGATTGAGAATGCCACCAGCCACCCCGCGCCAACCGGCATGGCAGGCGGCAACCCTGCCAGTGGCGGCATCGGCAATTAATACGGGCGTGCAATCTGCGCCACATACCCAAAGGCTCTGGCCCCCTGAATCGCTTACAAGCCCATCAGCTGGCGGCCACGGATCTTGCTGGGCCTGGGAGGCTGGAACAACTGCGGCGCTATGGATTTGCTGCGGCCTATGCACACTCACCCCAGCGCTTACGTAACCCACTAATTCCTCTGGTAAGCGGCCGTGCCATAAACGCGTAAAGAAGCCGTGTTCAAATTCTGCTAATAGATTGCATTGCAGGTAATAACCGCCGTAGGTGCCAATCCAGGTCCAGCCTGGAATGCTGTTAAAGCCTTTGTCTGGTTGATTGAAGGGGCTGGCTAGTGGTTCAGACATCAGGTAGATCCCGCAATAACCAAAAGCCGGAAAAATTACTCACCGATTCACTGCTTTGCACCGCTATGAATTGCAAACCCGCTGCATTGCTGCGGGCATCACTTAACACTTGCCTTGCAGCAATGGCTGCTTCTGGCTCAAGATCACTCACCAGCCAGCGATCTTCCATACCAGCTTCTAGCACTAATTGTTGATCGCGCACCTCTAAACGCACCGGCTCAAGGCCGCTGAGCCAGCCCGCTATGGCGAGCGAGCGGCTGGGGCTAAAAAGCCTTAACCCTGGAACGGCTACTCCCGGCTCAAGCTTTGGCAGGGGGATTAAACCAGAGAAATCAATCGGCCATTGGCTGGCATCTTGCAAGCTTTCGGCCGTGAGGCTTGCCCAGCTCCACTGCTCTCCTCGCACTGCATCCGGCAAAGGCAAAGCAATCGGGCGGATTGGAGTTGCCGGTGGTGCCAACGGACCCACTTGATAGCCCTCCATTGCGGGATATACCGAGGCTTCCCTTTCTTGAAGCCACTGCTGTAGCGCGTAACAACGGCGGCTTGGAATCACCTCCAAATCCAACGCTTCAGCAGCTCGCTGCACCATCGTGCGCATGGAATTGCGCCAGCAACGCAAGCGTGGCGCGATTTGAATATTTTTGGCACGGGCTTCTGCGAGCGCGTCGCTGATGGCTTGTTTTAACCATTGAGAATTAACGCTTTCAGCGCTGCAAAAACGCTCAAAACGAAAATTATTGTTTGAACTACTCAGCAATAGTTCCCATCGCTTTTTGCCTTTTGGATCTAGGAGCGGACGGGAGTAGTAATCGAGTTCCCATTCAGCCGGAAGGCTATTCATCCCGCCGATTGTTCCTGCTGACGCATCATATTTCTTGCCCGATTGGCTCTGTCTTCTGCTTCTTTCATCACCTTTGCTTTATCAACAAGCAATTCACCCGGTTGATTTTCCAAAATCACGGTGTTTAGCCCAATACGCCCCCGGCCCGGATCCATTTGCATTATTAGGGCTTGAATTGTTTCGCCGATTTCAAACACTTCCCCCAGATCTCTCAAGGCAGCACCGGTAATGCTGCCTTGATGTAGCAAGCCGCTAACACCGCCAAGGTCTACAAAAAAGCCGTAGGGCTTCTGGCTTACAACTTTGCCAGTTACTAATTGGCCCACTTCAAAATTGGCAAACATGGCGCTGGTGGCTGCCTTCTTTTCAGAAAGTACCAACTTGCGGGTTTCAGGATTCACTTCAAGGAAGGCAACTCCCATGGTTTTGCCAATTAAAGCCTCGTGATTTTCCCCTTCGTTTAACTGAGAGCGGGGAATAAAACCGCGTAAGCCCTCTAGATCACAGGTGCAACCACCACGGTTAAAACCGGTAATTTTTACTTGCACAACTTTTCCATCTTTTTCGAGTTCGCGAACTTTTTCCCAAGCAAAACGCAGGGCTAGGGCGCGACAGCTAATCGTTACCATGCCATCGGCATTTTGCTCTTTAGTAACGAGCACCTCCACTTCAATGCCCTTAGGAAAACGGCTTTTTAGATCGGTAATAACACCAAGGCCGCATTCAGCTTTTGGCATGAAGCCCGGAGCTTTGCCACCGATATCCACATAAATGCCATCGCTTTCGTGGGCGATAACAGTGCCTTTCACCACATCGCCTGTGGCGCCGATTGGTTCGTTTTCATCTAGGGCGGCAAGGAAAGCGTCTTCGTCAAAATCAAAATCATCCACTTTCCTTGGGTTCACAACTGAGGGAACCGGTTGGCGTTTAGTTTCCGCAGCGCCAAGCAGGTCGGCCATGGTGAGGCCTTCCACGCTGTCGTTGCTGCTGCGGCTATGAAAGCTCGGTTTTGGCTGCACTTTGTTGCTGGCAGCTTCAATTTCAGCTCGCTCTGCCGCTTCCTTTAGGCGGCGATCCTCATCTTCTTTTTTACTTAAATGCAGGATTGCAAGGGGCTTCCTGATGGGGGCAGCGGGAGTGGGTCGGGATGTGTCGCTGCCGAGGGAAGCCATGGCCAAAAGGGATGCGATTCCACACTGTAGGCAGCTCCCACTTCCCCATGAAATTCAACCGCCGTATCGAACAACTTCCCTGGCCGGCTGTGCAAGCGGCAGCTGCTTTGCGGGGCAGCACTTTGGTGCTGCCAATTGGGGCGGTGGAGCAACACGGCCCCCATTTGCCCTTGGGTACCGATTTTTTATTTGCTGAAGCGGTTGTAGATCAAGTGTTGGAACGCTTACCTACGCACTTACCTGTATGGCGTCTACCAGCCCAAAACTACGGATTTTCGCCGGAACATCTCCATTTCCCAGGCACTGTGAGCTTGCCTGCTGATGCAATGCTCACAAATTTGAAAGCGATAGCTGCGATGGCGGCTAAAGCCGGATTTCAGCGCTTGGTTTTATTCAACGGCCACGGCGGCCAAATAGGACTCTTGCAGGTGGCGGCTAGAGAAATGCAGCAGCAAAACCCCCATTTGGCGGTTTTGCCATGGTTCCTCTGGAGCGGGCCCGCAGGTGTGCTGGAGGTAATTGCTGAACCGGAGCGAAGCCAGGGGCTTCACGCTGCACGGCTTGAAACAAGCCTAATGTTGGCGCTTTATCCCGATTTGGTGGGCCCCATACCTGCAGCAGAAGAGTTACCAAAACCACCAGGGGCCCTATCGCTTGAAGGGGCTGTTCCCACCGCGTGGAATACCCACTGGATTAGCAATAACGGGGTGGTGGGGAACCCTTGTGGAGCCAATGCTGCTGAGGGAAAAGTGCTGCTTGAGCTCTTGGTTCAAGGTTGGTGTGAGCTGTTTCAAGTTTTACTTCAAAGCAATTGGCCACAAATATCCGAGTAGTTCAGTAGAGTGCAATGTCGTACCTCCGCTGATCAGCTGTAATGGCAAGTTCTGTATTGGATCCGTGTATTACCGCTGAATTACCTGATTTCACAAGCGAGGCTTACAAGCTTGCCTACAGCCGCATCAACGCGATAGTTATTGAGGGTGAGCAAGAAGCCCACGACAATTACATTTCGCTGGGGGCTTTGATTCCTGGCCAAGTTGAAGAATTGGCGCAGCTAGCCCGCATGGAAATGAAGCATATGAAGGGTTTCCAAGCCTGCGGCAAAAATCTTGGCGTAGCGCCTGATATGCAATTTGCAAAAACATTTTTTGCACCTTTACACGATAATTTCAAGCAGGCTTTAGCTGAAAATAAAGTTGTTACATGCCTAGTTATTCAGGCTTTAATGATTGAGGCATTTGCCATTGCTGCTTATCACATCTATATCCCAGTTGCAGACCCGTTCGCCCGCAAGATAACTGAGGGAGTTGTTAAAGACGAATACACCCACCTGAACTACGGGCAGGAATGGCTGAAAGCAAATTTTGAATCAAGCCGCGACGAAATCATGCAAGCCAATCGCCATAATTTACCCATCATTCGCCAAATGTTGGAGCAAGTGGCAGATGATGCCGCCGAGCTGCATATGGAAAAAGAGAGTTTGATCGAAGATTTTCTGATCGCTTATCAAGAAGCCTTGATGGAGATCGGCTTTGGTCCGCGCGATTTGGCGCGCATGAGTGCAGCGGCGCTTGTGGCCTAGACCCTTGGGTTTTGGCTTAGGTGTCGTGGGACACTATTAGATAATTCCCTTTCACCCATTGAAACGGTGAGTAGCGCACATAAAGCATGTTCGGTCTGATCGGTCACTCCTCCAGTTTTTTAGAGGCTCGTCTCAAGGCCAGAGATTTGGGCTTTGATGATCTTGCCGACGGAGAACTAGACATTTGGTGTAGCGCTCCACCTCAGTTGCTAGAAAATTTTGAGGTTACTAGTAATACAGGTAAGACAATTCAGGGCACCTACATCGATTCATGCTTTGTACCTGAAATGCTAGGTCGCTTTAAAACTGCAACCCGCAAGGTGCAAAATGCAATGGAGTTGGCCCAAAAACGTGGAATAAATATTACTGCGCTCGGCGGGTTTACTTCGATTATTTTTGAGAATTTCAACCTTGCTAAATTTCAACAAATTCGTTCAACACTTCTTCAGTGGGAGCGTTTTACCACTGGTAATACTCACACAGCTTGGGTGATCTGCCGCCAAGTGGAACAAAACGCTCCCACATTGGGCATAGATCTTGCCAAGGCAAAAGTAGCTGTAGTTGGTGCCACAGGTGATATTGGTAGTGCGGTTTGCCGCTGGCTCACTCGCCGCACTGGTGTGGGGGAATTGCTGTTGGTAGCCCGCCAGCAGCAACGTTTGAACGATCTTCGCAACGAGCTAGGCGGTGGCAGGGTGCTCTCCCTCGAAGAGGCTTTACCTGAAGCAGATGTGGTTGTTTGGGTGGCTTCTTTGCCGCAAACTTTGCAAATTGATTCAGCGAGCTTGCGAAATCCTTGCTTAATGATCGATGGCGGTTATCCAAAAAATCTAGATAGCAAGATTGCATCACCCAACATAAATATACTTAAGGGTGGCATTGTTGAATTTGCTAGAGATATTGGCTGGCAGGTGATGGAAATTGCTGAAATGGCAAATCCACGCCGCCAATTGTTTGCTTGTTTTGCGGAAGCAATGTTGTTGGAATTTGAAGATTGGCACACTAATTTCAGTTGGGGCCGTAACAACATCACCCTTGAAGCGATGGAGCAGATTGGCGCTGCTTCAATTCGCCATGGCTTTTCCGCTTTAGGCTTAGACGCTATTTCGCCAGCCCCTGTGGCAATTGCCGCTTGAACTAATGGCAGCACGTCGCTTTTTATTGGATTTTGAAAAACCTCTAGTTGACTTGGAGGAACAAATTGATCAAATTCGGCAATTAGCCCGTGATTCAGAAGTAGATGTAAGCCAGCAATTATTGCAATTGGAAAATTTGGCGGCCCGCCGCCGTCAAGACATATTTGGTTCTCTTACCCCCTCTCAAAAAATTCAGGTAGCCCGCCACCCGCACCGGCCAAGCTGCCTCGACTACATCCAGGTAATAAGCGAAAAGTGGATTGAACTGCATGGAGATCGCTGTGGTTCAGACGACCAAGCTTTAGTGGGGGGGTTAGGCCAGCTTGGTGAACAGGCAGTGCTGTTTCTTGGTCATCAGAAAGGTCGTGATACGAAAGAGAATGTTGCCCGTAATTTCGGAATGGCATCCCCTGGTGGATATCGCAAAGCTTTAAGGCTGATGCGCCATGCGGATCGCTTTAATCTGCCAATTATTTGTTTCATAGACACCCCAGGTGCCTATGCCGGTTTGAAGGCCGAAGAGCTCGGCCAAGGAGAAGCAATCGCTGTGAATTTGCGTGAGATGTTTGGTTTGCGGGTGCCTGTAATTGCCACTGTGATCGGTGAAGGTGGTTCTGGTGGCGCACTTGGTATCGGAGTGGCGGATCGCCTTTTAATGTTTGAACATTCGGTTTACACCGTGGCCAGCCCTGAAGCATGCGCATCAATTCTTTGGCGCGATGCTGCAAAAGCTTCTACCGCGGCGGATGCATTGAAAATTACTGCCAGCGATTTAGTTAAACTTGGAATAGTGGATCGCATTTTGCCCGAACCATCTGGAGGGAATCATTGGGCCCCTCTTCAGGCGGCTGAAACCTTGAGACTAGCTTTGGTGGAGGAATTAAACGGGTTACTTGAGTTTGAACCTGAGCAATTGCTCGAGCGGCGCTATACAAAGTATCGTTCGATTGGTGAAGTATTGGAAGCCACAGAATCACCTGCATAGGCTTAGTATTTACGTTGGTTTAGCTATTAAGCTCAAGCCTTAACCTTGCACAAGACTTTTGCAAAAGATTGCCCTAATTACAGGGGCCTCTAGGGGCATTGGAGCAGCCACGGCTAAGCGATTTGCCAAAGCTGGCTGGAATCTAGAACTGCTTGCCCGCCCCTCGGCGGAACTAGAAGCTGTTGCCATAGATTGCCGCTCGGCTTCAGTGGACGTTTCCACAGCCGGCGTAAACCTTGCAGATCCAACTCAAGTTTCTTCAGGATTGCAGCAGCTGATTGACGCAGCTGGGGTGCCTTCAGTTGTGATCAACAACGCCGGCGCAGGCCTCACATCCCCTTTGGCAGCCACCAGCTTGGAGCAGTGGCAATGGTTGTTTCAGCTGAACCTCACCAGTGTTTTTCAGATCTGCAGTGCCTTGCTACCCGCTCTAAGGTCACAGGGTGGAGGTTTGATCGTTAATATCAGTAGCCACGCTGCTAATAAAACGTTTGCTGGTTGGGGCGCCTACTCCGCTTCAAAAGCTGCTTTGGCAGCCTTCAGCCGATGCTTAGCTGAAGAGGAGGGAATTCACGGTATTCGCGTTTCCACGCTTACGCTCGGATCTGTAAATACGCCACTCTGGGATAGCCCCACTGTTCAAGCGAATTTTGATCGCGGAGCAATGCTCACCTCCGAGCTAGTAGCAGAAACCCTGCTGCAAATGGCTCAAACCCCCCCCCAGCTTCTGCTGGAAGATTTAACCCTCATGCCCGCCACTGGCGCTTTTTGAGTTTCATGACTGCTTTAAACGACCTAAGCCCAATTGTTAAAAACGGATCATCCTCTGGGATCACTAGCCCTTCTTTAGATCGATCTGCAATGCCCCGCACCATTAGTGAAATCATTAGGGCTCGCCTGGATGCTGCAAAAGTTCCCTATTTAGCCAATGATAATGTTGCTGAGCATCTTCAAGAAGGCGAATTAGACCTACTTCAAAAGGAGGTTGCTGATCGAATGAGAGACCTTCTTCGCAGCTTAGTAATAGATATCGATAACGACCACAACACGCAGGAAACGGCAGAGCGGGTTGCAAAGATGTATTTGCATGAAGTTTTTAAAGGTCGTTATCATCATCAGCCAAAAATTGCCTGCTTCCCAAATGTGAAGCATCTCGATGAAATTTATACCGTAGGTCCTATCACTGTTCGCTCTGCGTGTTCCCATCACCTGGTGCCAATTCTTGGTAATTGCTGGATAGGCATTAAGCCTGGGGAGAGGGTGATCGGCCTAAGTAAATTCGCACGTGTTGTCGATTGGGTATTTTCAAGGCCCCATATTCAAGAAGAAGCGGTAATGATCTTGGCAGATGAAATCGAACGCCTCTGTAAGCCTCAAGGGTTGGCAATTCTTGTAAAGGCTCAGCACTATTGCATGAAGTGGCGCGGTGTAAAAGAACCCCAAACAAGCATGGTCAACTCAATTGTTCGTGGTGATTTCCGCCATGATCCAAGCCTAAAATCTGAATTCTTTGAATTAGTTAAGCAACAGGGATCTGTTTTGGGCTGATCACTAAATAGTCGAAATTATTGTTAGCAAATTTTTCACTTCATTAATATTTTTTATTCCGGGAGAGTCTTCAACTGAGCTTGAAGCATCTATGCCGTATGGCTCTAATCCAAGCGCAACAAGCTCATCTATCGTTTTGGCTGCGTTATTTGAACCCATCCCTCCCGCGAGCCACCAGGGGCAACTTACGTTTAAGCCTCTTAGCCATTCCAGCGGCAAACTTTTGCCTGTGCCCCCATGCTGATCTGGCACCCATGGCTCCAGCAGAATTTTTTCTGCCACCTCAGTGAATGCTTGTAATTGTTCGAGATCATTTTTCTGCCGCAGCCGCAGCGCTTTCCAGATTGGTAAACCAAGCTGTTGCTTCAATTCATAACAACGCTCAGGGGTTTCCTCCCCATGTAATTGCAAATATTGGTGGCCTGCCTTTGGGCTGAGCTGATCTAGCTCAGAATCACTTGGATTCACCACCACCAGCACCCGTTGCACCTGAGGTTTTGCTGCAGCAACAGCTTTCCAAAGCTCCGTTCGTTTATTTGCTGCTAAGAAACGGGGCGAATTTTTAACAGCAATAACGCCGATAGCATCCACACCAAGCTGTGCCACTGCTGCCGCCTGGGAGGCAATCGTTAAACCGCAGATTTTTAATTTCAACTGAGCCATCCTTAGGTTTCTAGGATGGCGAGATTCAATGCAGGCTGCGCCAGGTGATTAAAGCCCCAGGGACCCAGGGGTGGCGTTTGTTCCGCTTAGCCGGCATTCCCATCCATATCCATCCCAGTTGGTTTGTGGTGTTGGCTCTAGCCTCACTGCTTTTTCAACAACAGTTTGATGGCAATTTACTTGCCGGATTTGGCACCTCCCTGTTGTTGTTTATTTCGGTGTTGCTACATGAGATGGGCCACTCTTTAGTGGCGCTTCGGCTGGGCGTAAAAGTAAACAGCATCACCCTTTTTATGCTGGGGGGCGTGGCCAGCGTGGAGCGGGACCCCCCCACCCCCATGGGTTCTTTGGCAATAGCGGCAGCCGGCCCCCTGGTGAGCCTGTTGCTGGCATTAATCCTGTTCTCAGCTGTTCAGCCCGCAAGCTATGGGATGCCCTTGTTAGGGGAAATGGCTAAGGAATTGGCGCAGCTCAATTTGGTACTTGCTTTGTTCAACCTGCTGCCTGGCCTACCGCTGGATGGGGGGCAAATTGTTAAGTCGTTGGTGTGGCAATTCAGCGGCAGCCGTGAAAAAGGAATGCGGATCGCCACTTTCTCTGGGCAATTGCTGGCATGGGGGGCAATATTTTTTGGCGGCTATTTGTTTTTTAACGGTGGTTCTTTTGCCAGTATTTGGCTTGTACTTTTGGGGTGGTTTGGCCTTGGTGCTTCCAGCCAGCAATTGCAATTACTAGCTTTGCAGCGCGCTTTACAACAACTACAAGTTAAGGATGCTGCCGGAAGGCGTTTAAGAGTGTTGCAACCATCAGACACGTTGCGGCAACTCAGCGAGTTGCGTTTATCTAGTGATTCCCCCAGGCCTGATTGGGTTTTGCTCTGTGAAGCCGGCCGTTGGCAGGGTTTCATAGACGATGGCCCTTTGAAGGAAATACCGGTACAAAATTGGGATCGTGAACGCTTGGGCGACCATCAAAGGCCATTAACTGAGCTTGCTTCAATCATTGAGAGTGCCCCCCTTTGGCAAGCGGTTTTGGCTTTGGAGAACAGTTCCCAGGGCCGTCTGTTGGTTTTGAGTTTGGCTGGATTACCAATGGCTACTTTGGAGCGTTCTGATTTATCGGAAGCAGTTTTGCGGCGTTTGTCGCTGCGCTTACCGCAGCAGCTATTGGAGCAAGCCAGACGCGAGGGGGGTTATCCCTTGGGATTATCACTTGCGCCAATAGCAGAAAGTGTGGCGGCCTTACCAGAGGTGAGGGCAGCCTCAGACCAAGGTAATAGCAAAGGTTGAGATCTAAAAAGCCAATCCCTGGCACTATCAATTAAGACGGTTTCCAGGGCTGCGCTACTAATAAACACAGTTCCAGTAGCAGTTGTGAGGGGCGGCGGCGGAGCTTCATTAAAAAGTTCATGCCAGAGATGGCTTTGCAATTGCAATTGAATCGATCCCTGTTGAAGCAGGTTTCCTTTGCGCCATAACTGGGCACTACCAATACGTTTATTTCCACTTTGGTCTACTAAATCAGCGGCAGTTGCACGGGCAAAACAATGGCCTTCGATGTTTATTTGTTTTTGATACCCCTGGCTTAGCGGCGCCCCGAGCTGCTGCAATGCACGGCTCAACCATTGGTTTAAACACTGATAGCTGAGCCGATTCCCCCTGGGCGGTTTTGCTACTGCAACCGTGTAGCAGAGATCCGCGCCGTGTAAAACGCAGCCGCCACCGGTGGGGCGTCTCACTACTGCCAGGGTGTTTGTTTTGTTGGGGATGGCCTGATGGCGACCGATTGAGATACAGGTGCTTTCCCATTGATAAAGGCGTAAATAAGCGCCGATAGCTTCGTTTTGTTCAAGCTGTTCGAGCATCCAAAGATCAAGCTCCATTTGCTTTTCACCTGGAGCCATCAGGGTTGGCATTAAGGCCCAATTGGTGCATGCCATCAGCGAGGCTGAGGGGGCAGTGTTTTGTGGCTCCGAGGAATGCTCCAGTTGTTGCTCCTGCTACCTCTAGGAATCTTGGCGGGAATCCTTGCTGGTTTGCTTGGTATCGGTGGTGGTTTGGTGTTTTCGCCATTGCTTTTGTGGCTTGGCTTAAGCCCCCACCAAGCGCTAGCCACTAGCACCCTGGCGATTGTTCCCACCACCGCCGGTGGCAGTTGGGCCCATTTGCGCCGGGGATTATTGCCTTGGCCATCCGCTTTAGCAATCGGCTCTGGGGCCTTGCTGTTCGGGCTTTTATTCGGCCGCCTTGGTGCTGCCCTGCCAGCTTGGCAGCTGCTGGCCTCGCAGGCTTTGATGTATGGAGTTCTAGCTCTTTTCATTAAAGCGGGAGATTCAAATTCCAATGATGTTGATTGCCATGAAGCTCAACCAATAGTTGGTTTATTGCTGGTGGGTGCAGTGGCAGGAATGGCTGGAGGACTACTTGGTTTAGGCGGTGGATTAGTGATGGTTCCAATAATGGTGAGTGCCTTGCGATTGCCAATTCATTTGGCGATACGGCTCAGTACATTTGCGGTGCTTTGTGCTTCCAGTGCCGCCGGATTGTTGTTTGTACTGGGGGGGCGCGGCGAATTGGCGGCTGCACTTTTATTGGGCTTATCTGCAGCTGTTGGGGCCCGCTGGTCGGCAGCCCGCTTACAGCGGGTGAAACCGGCCCAACTTGCTTGGCTGTTGCGGCTGCTTACTTTGCTGCTGGCAATTGATAGCGGCAGGAGGGCGGCAATGCTTTTTTATAAATAGATGCGCAGCCCAGTGATCATATCTACCTATTTACACAGCTTTATCTTCAATACTGCATGGTATATAATTACAAAAGTTGATTCGTTTTCGCTGTGAACCAAAATTCTATTAAAGTTGGCGCAGCGTTAATTGCATTTATCGCCATCCTCCTAGTCTTCACTGATATTGAGGTGGGATTAGTGCGATGGGTAAGCTGTGGTCCGTTTTCCACCCCCGGAGAAGATCGCAGTGAACTCTGCAAAAGAAAATAATAAATAAACTAAGGCACATCCTTTGGCCAGAAGCTTGGATCAAGTTCAAAACCCAATGCAGCCACCATTTGGTTTAGATTGTTCTTTATTTGATAACCCTGCATTTGGCTCCAATGGTCTAAAAGAAATAAGCGATGGCTTACCCACAAACTCAACGCATCCTCACTAAACCTTATCCCTTCAGTTTTATTGAAACTATGGGGCACCAACATTGCCACGTGCCTACTCAGCTGGCCATCTTCACGCTCAAGCAGCAAAGGCAACCAGGGGCAAAGTGCATCAGCTCTTAGGCTCCACAGCCTGCATTCAGCTATTTCGCTAAGTTCCCTTGGGTCATTTTCTGGCCTTGGCCATTCCAGTTTTAATTGCAATTTTGCTTCCAATTGGAGAAGCTCCTTCACGGGCAATACCCAAATTGGTTCTAAGGCTTCAATGTTAAGCCCCATAATCTGGCCGGCGCTGATATTTATGGTTTGTATTTGAGTCATTTGCTTGCCCTGGCAACTCTTTGGCTTACATTTACAGCGTGATCTGCCATTCGTTCAATACAACGCAGCACCAGAACTAGTAGTAAGGAAGCTTCATATGCTTGAGCTGAGGTGGGAATTGGATCCATCATTTTTTCTAGAAGTTGTTCGTAGTCTGCATCTACTAAATCGTCAAAATTTTGTAATTTAGCTCCAGCACTTCCATCATCATCACTAACGCAATCAAGTGCAAGTGCAAGCAGTGAACGACAACGATCTAACATTATTAAAATCGCATCCCTCTGCGGTAACGGTTGTGAGGGTAGTAGCCTCTCCCCCAATTCAGCTAATTCTTTGCAATAATCGCCAATGCGCTCTAAATCTCTAACACAGTGAATATAACTTAGAACCTCGCAAACCTGTTTCTGAGATAAGCTTTTATCAGTTAGCAATTGAGTACAACTATTTTCTAACTGATGATAAAGGATATCAATTTTATCATCGCTACTTCGTATTTGTGGCGCTGCTTCCATATCTGCAATCGCAAGAACAGATCTCGCTAGAACCGCCGATTCCTCCACCATGGAACCCAATTTCAAAAGTTGTTGTTTAAGACTGTTTAAAGCCAGTGAATCTGGGCTAGGGGCGTTTTGCCCTGCCTTTTGCATACGCCTCCAAGCCAGGATGGACATGAACTGAGGGATAGCAAGTGGCAACCTAGTTGGCCGAAGCCGCTAAGAGCTGTAACAGGAGCGATCTTTTTTGTGCTGTTTGGTGGAGGATGGCATGGTTTGCTGTAACGCTGTGGATTCCGTTGTTTCCCAAGTTGAGATCTACATCGCCTTGATCGTTGCACTACATGGTGCTGTTTTGGCGATGCGCCTTTGCGTGAGCCTTTACAGGGCTTGATCTGGCTGCTAAAAGCGGGTGTGTTGTTTGCTTTTTAGTGCGAAACGAGAAAACTGCAC
>ERZ889217.182-NODE-182-length-41707-cov-33.858734_pt1 | contig 41707 bp, 44 predicted proteins | sample MGYA00521098_ERZ889217 | MGnify/ENA primary metagenome ERZ889217 (study PRJEB32303, sample SAMEA104408613) | aquatic metagenome | biome: Brackish water; feature: Pelagic; material: water | place: Baltic Sea | collected 2014-06-10T22:04:00 | depth 2,362 m ... | reverse complement strand
TTAATTTATTTAGCATCAGATGCATCAAGTTATGTAACGGGTCAGAATCTCATAGTTGACGGTGGACTATCGACATGGTGAAGCAACACGGTGAAGCTACATGTGAAGCAAGGCTCATTTTAAAATGAGCGAACTTTTCTGGTGCACGAGTTGTTTGAATATGTCGACACGACCGCGAATCACATTTGATAATCGTGGTTGGTGCAACGCTTGCCAATGGGCTGAGGAGAAGAAAAATTTAGACTGGTCGAGTCGTCAAAACGAACTGAACCAAATTTTAGACTCACACCGATCTTCTAATGGATCTTTTGATTGCGTCGTCCCTGTCAGTGGTGGCAAAGACGGATCGTATGTTGCTCATCAGCTGAAACATGTCTACGGAATGCATCCACTAACCGTCACGATTACACCGGCACTCGCGCTTGATCTCGGTAATCAAAATCTGAAAAATTTCATTGCAAGTGGATATAACCACATTCAAATCAGCCCAGCAGGCGACGTTATGGATGCGCTTAACAAGTTTGGTTTCATCCACAAAGGATTTCCGTATTTCGGTTGGTTAATGGCAATCAAGACTGGCCCGCTAAAGATTGCGGCGCAGTTGAACATCTCGCTAATTTTTTATGCCGAAGAAGGTGAAACTGAATATGGCGGTTCGACTGCTCTAAAAGACAAACCGTTTTACGACATTGGATACATTCGTGATATTTATTTCGAGGGTGGCCAAGATCTGGTGTTCAAAGAAGCCAAGCTCGAAAATGAAGCATTACCGTTTTTCCGCTTTCCATCAAAAGACGAGATCGGCGATGGTGAACTTAAAATTACCCACTGGTCATATTTTGAAAACTGGGACCCTTACAGAAATTATCTCGTTGCAAAAGAACACTGTGGGTTGATTGAAGCAACCGATACAAATTCAGGAACATTCACAAACTTTGCACAAAACGATCAAGCGCTTTACTCACTACATGCCTACATGATGTACTTGAAGTTTGGTTTTGGACGAGCAACTCAAGATGCCGGAATCGAAATTCGTCGAGGCGCAATGACTCGAGATCAGGCCGTAAACCTCGTCAAACTTTACGACGGTCTCTATCCGCAGGACAATATTGACGCATATCTCAACTATTACAAAATGACTCTCACTGAGTTTGAAGCCGTGATAGATCGTTGGACAAACACTTCTCTATTTGAAAAACAAGATGGCCGGTGGAAGCCAACCTTTACAATTAAATAGTGAGTAAAAAACAGGTTGTAGTCATTGATTACGGCATGGGCAATCTTTGGTCTGTCGCCAGCGCAGTTCGCTTTCTAGGTGCTGAAGCCTTAATCACGACGGATACCAAAGAAATCTCGTCAGCTAAATTTTTAATACTTCCTGGAGTCGGATCATTTCGGCGAGCAATGCAAGTAATTAAACAGAACTCAATTGATCAAGCGATTCTTCAATCGCTATCTCAATCAGAAAACAAACTTCTTGGAATTTGCTTAGGTATGCAACTGCTTGGTTCTGCGAGTTCAGAGGATGGCGATACGCCTGGACTCGGACTGATCCCAAACACAGTGAAAAAATTTACTAATACTTCAGATACAAGATTAAAAATTCCACATGTTGGATTTAGCGAAGTTAAACATGGCGCAAACACAAAACTTTTTAGCGGTATTCCTAACGAGTCATGCTTTTATTTTGTCCATTCATATTTCATGGAGCTAACTCCAACCATTAATGGCGTTGCGACGTGTCATCATGGCGCTGATTTTGTTGCAGCATTTGAGCAAGGACAAGTATCGGGTACGCAGTTTCATCCAGAGAAGAGCCAGTCAATGGGGCTTAATCTTTTAAAGAATTTTCTAGAAAGTTAGACCGTGGCCAAGAAAAGACTCATCTTCACACTCCTTTACGACGGTGGCTCGTTCATGCTCTCTCGAAATTTCAGGCTTCAAAAAGTTGGCGACATTAATTGGCTCGAGAAAAATTATGGCTTTTCAAACGTTGGTTTTTCGATTGACGAACTAATTGTTCTGGATGTAAGCCGCAATGAACGAAATCAAGATGAATTTTCTGAAGTTCTGAAAACTCTAACTAATGATTGCTTTGCGCCAATTGCTGCAGGAGGTGGGATCAACTCAGTTGCAGACGCAACAAAATTACTTCGCTCGGGCGCAGACAAAATAGTCGTGAATAGCGCATTGCATAGTAATAAACCTCTTATTTCAGAACTAGCTCAAGAATTCGGTCGTCAATGCATAATTGCGTCAGTTGACTGTAAACAAATCGAAGACAAATTCTACATTGCGACCAATAACGGGTCGAATATGACTGATCTAACTCTTACGAAATTTTTAAAACAATGTTCTGATCTGGCAATCGGAGAAATTTGTATCAATTCGATTGATCGCGACGGCACAGGAAACGGTTTTCAGATTGAATTACTTGATTGTCTTCCCGAACTATTTGAGATTCCAGTGATTATCAGTGGCGGCGTTGGCAATTACTCACATTTAGCCGAAGGATTAAATGACGCTCGCGTTGACGCGGTGGCGACGGCGAATCTACTTAACTTCATGGGCGATGGACTTGCTTCAGCACGCGCACAACTTGTGAACCTAGGTATTGATCTGCCGAATTTTGATTTAATAAAGAACACAATCTGATTAACGATTACGAAACTATAATAAAGGAGTGAGTTTGTTTCCAAAATCAAGAACTATAGATCTTAAAAATTTTGAGCCATCCGAAACGCCACTGACCGCAAAGTATGGTCTGCCCGAAAAAGTTAGTTTTTGTCAACGATGCGTGACATCAAATCAAAAACCAATCTCGGCGATTGAATTTCAACATACTTCTGGCTCAATCAAGCAAGCAATTCACATTGATGATGAGAATATTTGTGATGCTTGTCGTGTCGCTGAAAAAAAATCTCTGATTGACTGGGATGCCAGAGACGCTGAACTTCGAGAACTATGCGACCGGCACCGCAGCAACGACGGGTCTTACGACTGTCTTGTGCCAGGTTCGGGCGGCAAAGATAGTTTCGTCGCAGCCCACATGCTGAAATACAAATACGGTATGCACCCACTGACAGTTACATGGGCGCCACATGTTTACACCGAATGGGGTTGGCGAAACTTTCAGCGATGGATTCATGCAGGTTTCGATAATTACCTTTGCACCCCAAATGGTCGCGTACATCGACTTCTAACACGACTTGCCGTTGAAAATCTTTTTCACCCATTTCAAGCGTTTATTCTTGGACAAAAATCACTGGCGCCCAAAATGGCTGTGTTGCATCAAATACCTTTAGTTTTTTATGGTGAGAACGAAGCAGAGTATGGAAACCCAATCGGTGATGCTGACTCTGCCAAAAGATCATGGAAATATTTTTCTGCCCCGGAGAAGTCTTCGATCCATCTAGGTGGTACTTCGATCAAAGATCTCACAACTGATTTCGGTTTAGAAGATGTTGACCTTGATCCTTATCTACCTGCGAACCCAGCAGGTCTAGAAAAACTTGGAATCGAAGTTCACTATCTTGGCTATTACGTCAAGTGGCATCCGCAAAGTTGCTATTACTACTCAGTTGAACACGGTGGTTTCGAAGCGTCGCCCGAGCGCACGCCCGGAACTTACAGCAAGTACAACTCAATTGATGATCGAATTGATGACTTTCATTACTACACAACTTTTATTAAATACGGAATCGGCCGTGCTACTTATGATGCTGCTCAAGAGATTCGCTCAGGAGACATAAATCGTGATGAAGGTGTTGCGCTCGTACAAAGATTTGATGGCGAATATCCGACAAGATTCTCAGACGAAATATTCGCATACTTAAGTATCCCCGAGAAAGAATTTCCGCAGGCTTCTAAAATGTTTGAACAGCCGATCATGGATCTCAACTATTTCAATAACCTGGCCGACTCGTTTCGCTCACCACATTTATGGTCGTACAATAAAGGTCAGTGGTCTCTTCGTTACCAAGTCAAGTAAATTCGCTTACTCCTCGGCAAATACTTCGAATAATCGCCCGCCTTGACATCAAGGGCGCTAATTTAATCAAAGGAATCCACCTTGAGGGCTTGCGAGTTGTCGGCGACCCACAAGTGCATGCCGAAAAATATTACAACGATGGCGCAGACGAAATTATTTACATGGATACTGTCGCCAGTCTCTATGGACGAAATAACTTATTAGACGTCGTGACCCGCGCGACAGAACATGTTTTTGTACCAATGACTGTTGGTGGTGGAATCAGATCAGTTGAAGATGCTCGAGCTTTGCTTCGTGCAGGCGCCGACAAAGTAGCAATTAACACAGCTGCAGTTAAGGACCCAAGTTTGATTACAAAAATTTCCGATGTCTGGGGCTCTTCAACAATTGTCTTGTCAATCGAAGCAAAGCAAACTTCGCCAGGCAAGTGGGAGGCCTATACAGATAACGGGCGTGAGCGAACTGGTCTAGATGTTGTGCAGTGGGCAGAGCGCGGAGCCCAGCTAGGTGCTGGAGAGATATTTCTAACCTCTGTCGATCAAGAGGGCACTAAAAATGGTTTCGACTGTCAACTAGTAAGTGCCGTAACGAAATTAGTTGATATACCTGTGGTTGCAAGCGGTGGATTCGGCAAATTGGACCACCTAAAAGAGTTGATGCAAGTCAGCAAACCAACAGGTGTTGCCATCGCTGATTCTCTTCACTATAAAAAGTTTAACTTTAATGAGATAAGGGCATTTTGTGTCTCGAACAATATTGCCACGCGACAACGATCAGCAGATGAAAAGATTAGTCAATGAATCTTGAACTAAAACATTACAACTCATTTACAAATGACATCATAATTGTTGACGGATTTTGGGGCGGTGGCAAATCAGTTGTCACATCAATAGTTGGTTCATTAACTGGAGTTGAGAAAAAGAAAGTTGATGGAATTTACGAATACGTATGTATTACGCATTCGGTCGGCAAGATGAGTGATGACGCAGCCAAAACTTTGCTTAAAATTTACGCAGATCACACTCAGTACAACAACCTCATTGGTCGTGAGGTAAACCTTCGCTGGTCCGACGACACTGGACTTCGAAACAACCCTGGCAGTCTTTCCTACTTCGGGCGTCTATTTCATAAAGGCGGCGACTCTGTCATTGAAGTAATAAATTCACAAAATCTTGCCTTGCTAATTGCTTCGCACGGCTTATTTTCAGTTTCCAATCTACTTTTTGAGGCTTACGGATCTCGAATGAAGTTGATTGAAGTGGTTCGGCATCCAGTGCATTTATTTAACAATGTCCGTGGCTACATCGCAAATTTTGAACGAGCTCGTGAATTCACTCTTTCATTTGACTATAAAGGAGAAAAAATTCCATGGTTCGCCGCAGCATGGGCAGACGAGTTCGTCGATTCATCAATTGCCGACCGTGCTCTTCTGTCAATTTCACGAATTCAGAATTCTGTGGTTGAGCTAATCGATTCGCTCGCCAAATCTGATAAGCCGTTGCTGGTACTTGCGTTTGAACAAGCAGTGACAGACCCAAACAGCACGATCGACAAACTTGAGAAGTTTCTTGACAGAACGGGCACCAAACGAACTCAGCGTGTGCTTAAACAACAGTCACTGCCACGCACACAAATTTCTGCCGGCAAATCAACTTCATCGTTTTCGTTTGTCTCTAAGGGTTCATCTTCTGAAGAAGAAATCTACCTACAAATTATTAAATCTATTGAGAATCTCGCAAGCGAAAAAGCAATTAAAGAATTTAAAGAAACGATTCAAAACTATAACGCTCGATGGGCAAGCCCTCTCAATGAGCTTGAGTACCTTTGGTCTAAATGAGACGTCTCTGGCGACTACTAAAGTCGCTGACAAGACTTCGCTGGAGAATACTTCCGCCACGCCACAAACCGGTTCTTCTATATTTTGTTACCGGCGCAGATGTAATCGCTCCATATTTCTCGCCAGATGAATTTCAAGTATTAGACCTTCGAGAGCACGAAGTAAATATATGGGTGGCGTTGCGATGTTTGTTAGATCGAGACCTGAGTGCACAAAACTATGCACTTATTTACATCGAAATCGTCAAACCAAAATTAGTTATAACTTTCATTGATAACTTTCCGGCATTTTTTCAAGTCAAAAACCGCTTCCCAGAAATCACAACTGTCCTAATTCAAAATGGTGTTCGTGTTGATCCGCATGATCTTTTTGAAACCAATTCGGTGGCTTCGAGTTTGCACAAAAACTTTGTTGACAAGATGTTTGTATTCGGGTCAGCAATTGGCGCTACATATGCCAAATACACTGATGGCGAAATTGTGCCAATTGGAAGTTTCAAAAATAATTTAGTTCCGATCACTAAATCAAATAAACGAACAGTCGCATATATCTCGACTTACCGATCTGAGCTCGCTAGATCAATCGTCATTCCGGATTCGTTGCCGGGCTTTCCAATTCAATACGGCCAAATAATTGATCGCCGTGAGCAGACAATAATTTTTCTTGCAAATTTTTGCAAGAACAATAACCTAGACCTAGTCATTATTGGTAAAGACGAAGATTTTGTAGGCGAAAAGGCGTATTACGACAAATTATTGAAAGATTTTTCGTGGACGATCGCGCAGAGACAAACTACGACAATTAATTACGCAGTTGTAGACGAATCAGAGATCGTGGTATTTACGAGCAGCACTCTTGGATATGAGTCTCTCGCCCGTGGTAAAAAAACAGCAGCACTTTTAATCGACGCCGAAATTATTGATTCACCATCTATTAAATTCGGCTGGCCAGTTTCGCTATCTGATGACGGAAAGTTTTGGACAAATCGACTTGACGAAAATAGATTCGAAGAAATTTTGAATTACCTTCTCGCAGCCTCAAACGACGACTGGGAGAAGGTGCGCTCTGAAACGATGCACGAGATTATTAATTATGATCCAGGCAACTCACAATTTGTTGCGATGGTTCAATCATTGCGCGCCGATTGGTAGCACTAACAATTATTTTGCAGATTCCCGACTAGCGTTATCTTCAACAAACAGGGAGTGCAACTTTGCAAGTATTGATATCTACATCAAGTTTTAACTTGGACAACTTCGCACAGCTGTCGGATCTCAAGAAAGCCGGAGTCGAGGTCAAACTCAACCCATTCGCGGCTCGCCTGACCGAAGAACAGGTCATCGACTTGCTCGGCACTGACACAATTGGCTTAATCGCCGGTCTAGAACCGCTAACACAAAATGTCTTAAAGTCTGCAAAATCGCTCAAAGTTATTGCCAGAGTAGGAACAGGTTTAGACAGCGTTGATCTTGTGGCCGCAAAAGAACTAGGAATCACCGTACTAAATACACCCGACGCACCGACTAAGGCAGTTGCCGAATTAACAATTGCTCACATTTTGGGTTTGTTAAGAAACGTTTCGCAAGCAGATCGCCAAGTTCGAGTTGGGGTTTGGAAGGGTCTAATGGGTTCACTACTTGAAACCAAAACAGTTGGGATAGTTGGCTTTGGCAGAATCGGCAAACGCGTTGCGACTCTGCTCTCGGCTTTCGGTGCCTCAGTAATAATTAGTGATGCCCAAGTTGAACAGAGTGATTACCCAAACATTGAGTTAGATGAACTTTGCATCAAGTCGGATATTCTCAGTTTGCATTTACCGTATAACGAAGCAACTCATCACATAATTAATGAAAAGAATTTGAACCTTATGAAGAAAGGTTCGTACATAGTAAATATTTCTCGTGGAGGATTGGTTGATGAAACAGCTTTGCTTGCGGCGCTGAAATCTGGTCATCTTGCAGGTGCCGCGCTGGATTGTTTTGAACAAGAACCTTACGAGGGCGAACTACGTAATCTCGAAACTGTGCAGATCACTGCACATATGGGTTCGTACGCCCGTGAAACTCGTGACTTGATGGAGCAAGAAGCAAGTCGTTTGTTGGTTAATGCGCTGCACGAAAAGAATCTTCTCAAATGAAAATTATCGCGATTATTCCGGCTCGACTAGCAAGCACGAGGTTTCCAAATAAACCACTTGCCCAGATACTTGGCAAGTCAATGATTCAACACATTGTTGAGCGCGTGAAACTTTGTAACGAAATTGATGAAGTAGTTGTCGCCACATGCGACCAAGAGATTGTAGAGCATGTGCAATCACTCGGCTACAAAGCAATAACTACAAGCAACCTTCATGAACGGGCTTCTGACAGGTGCGCTGAAGCCATAAATAAAATCGAGAACGCCGATTCGACATCTTTTGACATCGTTGTGATGGTGCAAGGTGATGAACCAATGACAGACCCACGAATGCTTTCTGATGTATTGCAGCCATTCACAGATGCTCCAGATTTAGAAGTAGTCAATCTCTATGCGGATATTCAACCGGGCGAATTTAATAGTCCGAACTGTGTCAAAGTTGTGATGGACCTCGTCGGGAATGCCTTATATATGTCACGCGCTCCCATCCCAGTATCCACAGATGGCGTTGAGCGCCCATCGGGCAAGCAACTTGGCCTAATCGCTTTTCGACGCGACGCCCTACAAAAATTCACAGAGTTAGAGCCAACTCCATTAGAAATCTACGAGTCAGTTGACATGCTCAGATATCTCGAACATGGGATCAAAATCCGAATGCAACGAACTACTTACCGCACACACGCTGTCGATATCCCAGCAGACATTGTTGAGGTTGAGCGTTTGATGAAGTTGAAAACTAACTAACAATAAATGTTTAAAATTTCTGAAGTTAACACCTCAATATTGACAATCTGGGACACTAATCAGACGCACAATACATTTATAGATAGTGACGAATCTTTGTTGCTTTGGCAACACTTTGTTGGTTCGAAATACCCAATGAATGCAATTTCAGTCAGTGATGTTTTAGAGCAAAACGCAGTCGAGATCAGGGCAAAGATTCTTAACTTTATTTATACTGTCGGAGAGAACGTCGCTAATTCTTCAAAAACCAAACTTAAATTTGAGTCAGGCTTTGATTATTTTTGGATGACACAGTTTCAGTCTCGGCCATACACGCAGTCTGCACAATTAAATAATCTGGCGAAAATTTTCGCCGTCATAGAAATTGTTAAACAGCACAAATTTAAACAAATTCAAATCTGCACCGCAGATAAGAACCTGAGCACAATTATTGCTTCTATTGCTGAATCAAATTCTGCAAGGTTTAAAGAGATCTCGTTTAATGGCGATATTTCTCCGACTTCAACTAAATCGCAATTTAAGAAACTAACACCAAAGCCTTTACTAGCGTTTATTTCTCTATTGCAACAATCTCAAGTCGCGGCAAAACTAAAGACAAATAAGACTTCACCAACTCACACAATCCTCTCGGGCTCGATTTCTTTTTTTGATTATTGGTATCGCTTCGGAGCCACAGTTAATGAAACACGAAAATTTGAGTCGCAATATTGGACAAACCTCGTTGGTGAGTTGAAAGACACAGACACAAATTGGCTACACAATCTTGTAGATCAGCATAAAAAATCTGAACTGCGTCGCATCAATTCGTTAAGAAATGACTTTAATCTCGCAAATACAAACAATCGACATTTAATTATTGACTCGATTGGAGAGTCAACAGTTGTTATTAAATCAGTGAAAAGTTATTTTAAACTTTTAATTTGCTCGCTTCAGATTAAGAAATATAAGCATGCGTTTACGCTCGGTGATACAACTATTAATTTTTGGCCGCTTTTTAAAAATGAGTGGCTCAATTCTTTGCGTGGCTACGAAGCAATGATCAATTGCATACGATTTCATCGCCTTGAATTTATTTTGCAACGATTACCAAAGCAACGACTCGGCTTCTACTTAATCGAGAACCAACCATGGGAAATGGCGCTTATTCATCTTTGGCGTAAATACGATCACGGCCAACTTGTAGGTGTGGCTCATTCAACTGTGAGATTTTGGGATCTGCGACTTATGTCTGACCCACACAGATTTTCAGACATAAGTAAAAACTCGATGCCAAGACCCGATTTTGTGGCGGTTAATGGACCACTTGCACATGCATCACTAGTTGATGCCGGATACCCAGAAAATGAACTCGTAGATGTTGAAGCCTTGATGTATCAACACTTGGTAAATGCGCCGACAAACAATCGCAATAAATCTAGTAACTCTTCAGAATTAATCACGATTCTGGTAGCGACTGATTTTCTTGAAAGTGCTACTCAAACACAAATGAAACTTCTAAACGAACTGCTGCAAACTAACGAATCTAGAAATTTACGCGTATTACTAAAACCACATTGGAGCCAAACATTTAAAGATCTTCATCCACGCATTGAAGTCGTCTCGGGCAAAGAAGACCTCGCTACATATTTTGACCAATGTGATGTTTTGTACTGCAGTGCGATCACTTCGGCAGTTATAGATGGCGTATGTGCAGGTGTACCAGTGATTCAATGCTTAGATCCGCAATCATTTAACCTGAGCCCACTTCGCGGTCGAGTCGAAATTCAAGTAGTTCGGACGACCGAAGAATTAAGCAGTGCGCTCAATAACTTAGGTAGCACACCGCCAATTATTAAGCCGAACACACTATTTAATCTTGACTCTCAACTCCCTAAATGGAAAGCGCTAATCGCAGCAGAAGCAACCAAGAAATAATTATCGTAGAATTAAATAGTGGCGATTAAAGATAGTTTCTCCGAAACTGATTCGCGTCTGAAACTTTTCGCGACCGAATCTGAAGTTTTTCAATTTACGGCTAAGTATTTAACTGAAATTATCGAAACAACTGTTAACAGACAACAAGACTGCAATGTAATAGTTGCTGGCGGGCGATCCATCACAAAATCTTTAGAGTGTCTATCGCCGTTGTCAATAGATTGGCGGCGAGTTAATTGGTTTCTTGCTGACGAGCGATGTGTCGCTAGTGACGACCCGCAACGCAATGATCTACAGATTCGGCAAGTTTTACAAAAAACTCTTGGGAACGCATACGGCAATGTGACTAGTTCACGAACCGACATAAGTCTTGAAGAAGCAGTCAAAGAATATGCAACTAGAATTGACCAAGTAAATATGTTTGATTTTTGTCTTCTAGGTATGGGCGATGATGGCCACATCGCAAGCCTTCTGCCGGGTCATCGGGCACTTAAAGCAACCGATAGCTGTTGTCTAGTGAGCGACTCACCTAATCCACCAAGTCAAAGAATTACTCTTTCAATGAGCACACTACGAAATACAAAGAATCGAATTGTCGTCACTGCTGGTGCTACAAAAAAACAAGCGGTGCTCGAATTTAGAAATAATCCACAAACACCAGTTCGAATTTTTGAACCAACTTTGCTTGTCTTAGATTGCGGAGCATCTCAATGAAAACTGTTCTACTCTGTGGAGGTTTTGGCACCAGAATTAGAGATGTCGCCGATGACATTCCAAAGCCATTAATCAAAGTTGGCGAGATGCCGATCTTGTGGCACCTGATGGGATACTACGCAAAATTTGGTTTTTCTGATTTTGTCTTGTGTCTGGGCTATAAATCTGAAACAGTTGTTGATTTTTTTCGCAAACAAAATGGAGAGTTGACACACATACCTGCAAAGCCTGAGTTGCCAAAAATCCACGAATTCAGAGGTTTAATCAATCGCCATAACTGTGTCGTCACACTTGTTGATACTGGGCTTGAGGCAATGACTGGTGCGCGGCTTCGAAAGATACAGCAACTGATTGGTGTCGAAACCTTCATGCTTAGTTATGGTGATGGCTTAAGTGATGTTGACCTTGGCAAACTAGTCAAACATCATCAAGACAATAAAAAGTTTCTGACGGTCACTGGTGTGCGGCCACCAAGTCGTTTTGGCGAGTTGCAAGTTGATGACACAAATAATGTCACCGGTTTCAACGAAAAGCCTCAAGCGTCTGGTGGAAGAATCTCTGGTGGGTTTTTCGTGTGTGAACCAAATGTTTTTGATTATCTCGAGCCGCGCGAAGATCTTGTATTCGAGAAAGAACCAATTCAGAAAATTGTGCACGAGTCACAGATGACGATGTACCCCCACGACGAGTTTTGGCAATGCATGGATACCTACCGCGACTGGGAGTTGCTTAATCAAATGTTCAAATCTGGGAAGGCTCCATGGGTTCGCTCTTAGAAGCAGTCGCAAGTTTCAAGGGGAGGCGCATCGTGGTTACTGGCGATACCGGCTTCAAGGGATCTTGGCTCTCGTTGTGGTTGCATCTTGCTGGTGCAGAAGTTTATGGTTACGCATTACCGGCTGAATCTGAGCAAAGTCATTTTGAGCAACTTGGTTTAAAAAAACTGATCCAACATCATGATGGTGATATTCGAGATTCTGAAAGCCTAAACCGCTTCATCAAATCTTCAAGCCCCGAAATTGTTTTTCACCTCGCAGCACAGGCATTGGTTCGCCGCTCATACGCTGACCCAAAAACTACCTACGACACAAATATCGGTGGCGCAGTCAACCTGATGGAAGCAGTGAAAATTACCGATTCAATTAGATCGCTGATTTTTGTTACATCCGATAAGTGCTACAAAAATAGAGAGGTTCGAGATGGCTACCGCGAAACTGACGAACTAGGTGGACGAGACCCTTACAGTGCTTCGAAGGCCGCGGCCGAACTTGTTTTCTCTTCATTTTTTGATTCATTTTTGTCGACTCGAGAAAATTTTGGCGCAGCGACGGTTCGTGCAGGAAACGTAATTGGTGGCGGCGATTGGGCACAAGATCGAATTATTCCTGACTGCATTCGTTCGCTTTCAACAAACCAGCCGATCGTGTTGCGATATCCGAATGCCACTCGCCCATGGCAACATGTTCTTGAGCCACTCTCTGGATACGTGCAACTCGCCCACTACCTCGGCGAGTCACCGAAATCATTTAATGGTGCTTGGAACTTTGGCCCAGATGAGTCAGATGCCTACAGTGTCAACGATGTTGCGAAACAAGCTGTGAATATCTGGGGATCTGGCGAAATAAAAATTGATACACCGGCTACGAAGATGCATGAAGCCGGTCTTTTGCATCTGAATTGTGACAAAGCAAAACAACAAATGAATTGGAAACCACGTTGGGATTTCTTACAAACGATGACAAACACGGTGTCGTGGTATCGCGACGCCAATAACGGAAACTCAGTCAGAGAAATAACTGAATCTCAAATTAACCAATATATGGAGAAAACAAAATGATCGATGGCGTAATTATTACACCTCTGTTGCAAATCGCTGACGAACGGGGCAAAGTAATGCACATGTTGAAAAGTACCGACAAGGATTTTCAATCTTTTGGCGAAATATATTTCTCATGCGTATTTCCTGATGCCGTCAAAGCCTGGCACTTTCACGACAAGATGATTCTCAACTACGCAGTTCCTCATGGACGTATTAAGTTTGTGCTCTACGACGATCGGCCTGAGAGCCCAACAAAAGGTGAAGTGCAAGAATTATTTCTCGGAGAAGAGAACTACTGGTTAGTAACAGTTCCACCAAAAGTATGGAACGGCTTCAAAGGAATCGGAACCGAGATGGCTATTGTCGCGAATTGTGCGGGTATTCCACATGATCCGTCTGAAATACATCGGCGCGAACCAACTGACCCGCACTTTCCATATAACTGGCAACTTATTCATCGATGACCAAGAATGTCCTTCTAACTGGCGGGTTCGGAACACTGGGCGGACGAATATCGGCCGACCTTTCTAAAGACTCCGAAATCAATTTACGATTGGCGTCAAGGCAAAAGCGTCAACCCCCAAGTTGGGCACCGAAAGCCGAAGTTTGTGTGATTGATTTTGAAAACCAAACCTCGATTAAACAAATGCTTCAAGAAATCACTCATGTGGTTCATCTTGCTGCACTAAACGATTATGAATGCCGTGCCGAGCCAGAAATGGCACAGTTGGTAAATGTCGAATATACGCGTCGAATTGTCGAGCAAGCTGGGCAAAATAAAAACCTTAGGTTTATCTATTTTTCAACTATTCAGGTTTACGGAAATAATCTAAATGGGGTGATTTCAGAAACGTCACCAACTAACCCTCGAGATGCTTATTCACAAACACATCTTGATGCAGAACGGATAGTTGAACGCGCGCACAGTACGCAACAACTTGAAGGAGTCAGATTGAGGTCGGCCAACGGCTTTGGTGCACCAATGTCGCCGGATGCCAAGATCTGGCAGATTATCGCCAACGACCTCTGTCGCCAAGCAGTTGAGACAAAAAAATTGACACTCAAATCGCATGGGCTGCAGTTTCGCAATTTTGTTCCGTTTACTGATGTTTGCTCGGCAGTTAACCATGCGCTCCAACTAGACAAACAACAAATTACCGATGGGCTGTTCAATCTTGGTGGCAGAAAATCTCTGCAGATAATCCAAGTGGCAGAGCTCGTTGCAACACGATGTGAAGTTGTTTTGGGTTTTAGGCCGAAAATAGAAAAGCCGAACGAAACCCCAGACTCTGCGCCACCTGCGTTTGAATATAGTTCAGCCAAACTTCTTGCAACAGGACTTATTTTGAATAGTGATATCGAAAACGAAATAGATTCGTTACTGCAAAGCTGCAAAAATTGGTTTAAGTTTCAAAACTAATATGACCACCAAGCCTTATGTTTCGGTGGTGATCCCAACTTATAATCACGCAAAGTTGTTGAAAAAAGCGCTTGATTCAGTTATGGCACAGACTTTTCAAAACTGGGAGGCTGTCGTTGTAAATAATTTTTCAACTGACAACACGATTGAAGTCGTAAATTCTTTTACCGACCCACGAATCAAACTTTTTAATTTCAGCAACAATGGCGTAATCGCAGCCTCGCGCAATCACGGCCTGAAAGAAGCAACCGGAAACTTCATCGCTTTTTTAGATTCAGATGACGTTTGGTATTCAAACAAACTTCAAAAATGCGTCGAGCAAGCTTCAGCGGGTAATCAATTTATTTGCCATGGTGAACTATGGATCAATAGCGATTTAACTCAACGCACAGTGATGTACGGACCAGCTTCAAACGCAACTTACAACCGTCTTTTATACAAAGGCAACTGCATCTCAACTTCTACGACTTTTATCGCCAAGCCTTTACTTGACTCTGTTCAAGGCTTTGATGAAAATCCAGAAATTATTACAACCGAGGACTACGACCTTTGGTTACGCCTTGCATCCAAAAATCCAAAGACTATTTTTATCCCTGAAGTTTTGGGCGAATTTCATCGACTTGCCGACAGTGCGAGTAGCAGTGTCTTGAGAAATTTCGCCGCTGAACTAATAGTTTTGAAAACTCACTTCTGTGCACAACCTCAAACGATTATGAATAGGCTTCGCATGCGCCATCGGTATGCGATTGCCCATTATGGCGCCGCCAGACAATTGACTACTCAACCAGCTCAAGCGATTCGATTATTTGCCCAAGCCTTAAGATTGTCGCCATTTCTTATAAAAATCTACCTAGGTACAGCGATTACGCTTTGGCGTGCGATCACCACAACTCAAAGCCCGAAGGGCTAGCAACAAAATGAACCTGTTGAAATATCGAGTGGCTCAAGTTGTTAGCACTGCCAATTTGGTTTCTAAATACAAAAAGCAGAATTTACGACGAGTTTTGATGTATCACTCGGTGGTCAAAAATACAGAATCTGCATTTCAAAAATCGGATATCTATTCAATTTCTGAAACTTACTTCAATAGTCATGTTGATTATTTGGCACGGCAATCCAATTCGGCCGACCGCAAAGTCGTCTCACTCGAGGATTCGTCCTCGTCTGGCGTCTCAGTCACTTTCGATGATGGGTATAAAGACACCCTGACAATTGCTGCACCCCTTCTGTGTAAAAGCAATCTTCCGTTTCATGTTTTTGTTACACCAGCAAATGTGATTTCTGGCGACAATAGGTATTTATCCGAAACCGAATTGGTATCTCTGAGCAAACTACCTGGCGTGACTATTGGTGCTCATGGGTTCTCACATCAACACCTGAACACTCTGCAAGCAACTGAAATCACTGATGAATTGAAGTCGAGTAAAGAGTGGCTTGAGAACTTGACCCAAAGAAAAATCACAACAATGAGTTATCCGCATGGCGCATTCAATTCTCAAGTTCAAGAAATTGCGGCGTCTGTCGGATACCTCTACGCCGCAACAAGCAGTTGGGGCTGCTACCAAGTCGGGATCAAACCACTCGAGATTCCGAGAATTGACGTCTGGAATCTTGACAATCAAACAACGCTGAAACAGAAGTTAAATGGTCAGTGGGACTGGATTGGAAAATTATTATCACCGCTTCAAGAAACAATTAAATAATGATCCTTTTCATTTCTCAAGCAGTGCTCTTGGGTCTCGTTCTGATTCTCTTCACCAGGCGCTTTGGCAGTTATGACCTGTATCTCACATTGTTTACAGCCGTTTGGGTACTCGCAGTAATCGTCATTCGATTTATTTACGGTGTCGATCATGTATCTTTTTATTCAAGCGACCAAGGAACTCAGATTGTTTTACTAAATCAGTTCATAGATCAAGGGGTTTCTCTTTCGCTGGACAAAATTATCGGTGGTCGCTACATTGTCGTGGCGCCTGTTTGGCTTTTAAATAGAGTCGGGTTTGACGCATTGCTGGCTTTTAAATTCTTCCAGGCGCTTTCTCTACTCTTCACCTACAGAGTTTGTTCTGATTTCATCCGCAGTCAAGGGATAAAAATCAGGTTATGGCACGCGATTTTATTTTCTGGGCCGCTTTTCATTTTTTTGTCAGCACTTGGTCTTCGAGACTTACAAATTGTTCTTTGTGTTTCGTATTTTTATTTAGGACAAGTGCCGTTACTGCGGTTCGTGGCTCTGGGAGTTTCTGGCTTGCTTCGGCCACACTTGACTGTTGCTCTTATTTTTGCATGGCTGGTCGGTCAGTGGCTGAAGCGACACCCTTTAAAACGAGCACCACTTGCTCTAATTGCAATCACAGTTGCAGCCTTTGTGGCAGGGGGCTTCGGATTCGCCTTGGGAGGCTTCTTTAAGTATGAAAACAACTATGTTTCTCCAAAGCTCTTTACACAAGAAGCATGGTGGAGATTTTTTGCAAATCTTCTAGGACTTCAATTTCTTACCTTTGGCAAAGACGTCGTAAGACTTACTGCTACACAGTTGCTTGCTCTGAGATTATTTTTCGTTGACACTTTTATGATTCCAATTTTGTTTATCGCCACACTGTTGAACAATAAACTCTCATTTTCAGCACTGAGAATTGAAGTGTTTATTTCGTTCGTATTCTTTCTTGGGTTGGTCTCGCAAACTAACTTCAACTCATCACGCCAGAATTTACCGTTTCTGTCAATAATGGGAGTTCTTGCACTCTTGGGGATCTTGCAAGCAAGAAAACTAGATGCTGAAAATTAAAGGTGAGATTGTTGACCAAATAATCGTTAAAGATAAGCGCAGCGTTTATGATTCATTTATAGCGATATGAAAATTCTTGTAACGGGTGCAACCGGCTTCATTGGCACACAACTAGTGCCAAAACTCAAGCAGTCACACGATGTAAAAATTCTCGATGCACGGCAAGTCAGTGACGCAAATTCGCAGTGGCACCACCTAGTTGATGAATGCGAAGTACTTATTCATCTGGCTGCACGAGCACACGTCACCAGCGACGGCTCAAATTCTCAACATGACTTATACCGTTCAACTAACTCACTGTTGACATCTCTACTTTCACAACGATTAGCCCTAGGCGATAACAAGCATTTTATTTTTATGAGCACCGCAAAAGTGCTCGGTGGTTCAACTAAAAAAGACACACCATTCAAAAGTATTGACCCGCTCAAGGCGACAGATCCATACTCAAGTTCTAAGGGAGAAGCTGAACAGGAATTGCAAGATCTCTGCAGTCGAACCACACTCAAATACACAATTATCAGACCACCACTCGTCTATGGGCCACACGTAAAAGCAAATTTTCTCTCAATGATGAAGTGGGTCAATGACCAACGACTTCTACCGCTGGCAAATACGCAAAACTTGCGAAGTTTCATAGGCATCAGAAATCTAATTAGTCTCGTCGAAACTTGTGTGATAAACGACAGTGCGCAGAATCAAATTCTGCATGCTTCAGACAACCACGACCTATCAACAACTGAGCTACTCCAAATTTTGGCGGAAGTAATGGGTAGAAAATCTCGTCTAATTAAGTTTCCCCGACTATTTTTGCGGCTTGCCAGCCAAATGATCGGCAAGCCTCGTATCTACGAACAACTTTGTGGTTCTTTTCAACTAGATATTTCACAAACTTGTGAGTTGCTGAAATGGTCTCCACCATTCACGGTAAAACAAGAACTTGAACAAACAGTCACATGGTTTAATTCGAAACCTAAATGAAATTTCTAATTCTCGCTGCAACAATCACAATGAGTTTTGGGCTCACTCACTTGGTCCGAAAAAGTGCAATCAAACGTAATAAATTTGATATTCCAAATGAGCGTAGTTCGCATAAAAATCCGACTCCGCGCGGAGGTGGTGTCGCAGTAGTCGCAGCGTTTGTATTTGGTTTGCTCGCACTTCTGATTCGAGGTGAGATTGCCAAAGAATCTTTTTATGCGATCGTTTTACCAGGTGCGCTTGTTGCAATCGTTGGTTTTCTAGATGATCTTGGTCGTGTCACGGCTACGCGCTTACGACTAATCGGCCACTTTGTCGCCGCTGTAATTGCGATATATATTTTGGGCGGTTTGTCGCCAATGCCATTATTTACAGAAACTCTTAACCTCGGGCTCGTTGGCAACATAATTGCTGTTCTGTTTCTCGTATGGATGTTAAATCTGTTTAATTTTATGGATGGTATTGACTCAATAACTGGAGTCGAGGCTTTGACTAGTTGTCTCGTTTTGGCGATTTTTTTATTCAACTTTTCTGAAACTGAATTGTGGCAGGTTCCTGCACTTTTGTGCGGAGCCGTTGTCGGTTTTTTGTATTTCAATTGGCCACCAGCAAAAATTTTTCTTGGAGATATCGGTAGCGGCTTCATTGGCTTTACAATTGGCGTAATTTCTCTAGTCATCGCGAAAACACAGCCACTCATAACTTGGGCAACGATCATCTTGCTTGGAGTATTCATAGTTGATGCAACCGTGACATTAATTCGCCGCTTAATTAGTAAACAACAGATTTCAAAAGCACATAGATCACATGCATTTCAACACTTAGCAAACAGCGCAGACCGGCACCTAAAAGTCTCGCTGTCAATCGCCGCAGTAAATATTTTTTGGCTGGCACCAATCGCTTGGCTAGTAGTTGATCAACGAATTATGCCAATCGTTGGCGTTGCAATTTCTTATGCACCGCTTTTAGTATTGGCTATCTATTTCAAAGCCGGCAAAACATCTAGTTAATTTTTGCGGGTCAGTTTTACCAAAGGTATTCGACGATCAGTTTTAGTTTGGTATTCGGCGAAACCTGGCCAAATTACGACCATTTCATCCCATATTTTCTGACGATGTGCGAGATTTTCGGCATCTTCACCATATGTCGTAGCGGTGCAAGTAAAAATTTCTGCACCGACCTGCACGGTTACTTCAGGCACTAAAACGAGATTTTCATACCAAAGCGGGTTCGTTGGGCTGCCACCATTAGACGCCACGATTACATAATCTTGCTCGTCGCGACCATAAATCAGTGCCGTCCTGCGACCAACGCCTGACTTGCGACCGAGTGTTGTCAGTAAAAGTGTCGGCACTCCACGCCAAATGTGACCGTCAGTTCCATTGCTTTCAACATAAGTTTTGATGTGCTCGGCAACAAAACCAGTGGGGCTATCAATAGTTTCAGATCTTGACATACGGCTAATACTAACTACACCCCCGTGCCACACTGTGATGATGGAATTAATTATCGGATTACTAGTAATTGTGGTTTTGGTACTCGCTGTGATGGTGATGCGCCAAGGCAATAAATCAACTTTGCCATCAATAAACCCACAAAATTTTGATCAGGCTGCATTGGTTGATGCAGTACGCACAGCCGTTGACGCACAAGTTGGTAAAGCTACGCAGCAAGCACTTGAAAATGTCAACTCTCAGATTGACCGCACTTATCAAGCACGCACGCAAACTTTGACAACTGAAACAAAAAGTCTTCTAGACCCAGTTGCCACACAAATGAATGAACTTCGTAATGCTGTAACTGCACTTCAATCGAACTATACGAATACAGTCGGTGTAACTCAAACGATCAGCAAGCAAATTGAATCACTAAATCAAACAACATCGGCACTGCAATCAGCCCTTAAATCGTCAAGCGCCCGAGGCGCATGGGGCGAACAACAATTACGCAATGTAATTGAGCTTGCCGGCATGCTGCCATATTGCGATTTTCTTGAGCAAACAACCGTCACCAGCAACGACAAGACGCAACGCCCAGACGCGGTAATTAAGTTGCCAAACGATGGATGTGTCGTAATTGACTCAAAGACTCCGCTTGATGCATATCTCAGAGCGCAAGAAACATCTGACGCGACATTGCACCAACAACTGCTCAATGAACATGCTAAAGCTTTAGCAGGTCATGCCAAAGTATTAGCCGACAAAAAATATTTTCAACAGTTTGATCGCACACCTGAATACACGATCATGTTTATTCCCGGTGAATCATTTTTAGCTGACGCGCTTCGCGCCGACGCAAGCTTGCTCGAAGTTGCGATGCGCAGTCGAGTACTAATCGCTTCACCCGTTAATTTGTTGGCGCTTTTACTTGCCGTTGCTAAAGGTTGGCAGGCATTTCAAATCGCAGAAAATGCTGAGAAAATCGCCGCCATTGGTCGCGAACTTTATGAGCGAGTTGACATCGTGCTTGAAAGTGTCGAAAAAACGGGGCGCGGTCTTGAAACTGCAATCAGTGCCTACAACAAGATGGTCGGCTCAATTGAAGGTCGAATGTTGTCGACACTTCGTAAATTCAAAGATGTTGGTGTGACATCTTCAGAACTCACAGAAATTTCAAATATTGAGTCGGCGCCACGTCGGCTTTCGGCGCCAGAACACACTCAAGCATTAGACAGTTGATTGGTTTGTTAGTCAAATAATCGCTAGCATTACTTTAATGATTTCGGCTGTTGTCTGGCACTGGTGGTTAGGGGCAGGTCTGTTGATCGCTGGCATCGGTGCAGTTTTGAGTCTCGTTCTGGGTTACATCAAACAAGTTACTGCACTGAAATATCCAAGCCGTCAACAACGACAAGCACAAAAATAATTTAACTGGGCCGATGAACGCCCTAGTTACTCAACTAGAAAAACATCCTCTAGTTATTGAATTGCTTGCAAAGTGTGATTTTCCGTCAGCAGGCACAAAAATCTCATGCGCCGTTTCGGGTGGTCCAGACAGCATGGCATTGCTGATTCTCGCTACTGCCTCAGGATGTGAGGTAACAGCATTTCACGTTGACCACGCTCTAAGAACTGACTCAGAAAACGAATTCCAGATTGTAGAAAAACTTGCAACAGAACTCGGTGCGCAATTTATCTCGCGAACAATCAAGGTTGAGCAAGGCACCAATCTTGAAGCTCGTGCACGAACCGCCAGATACGAAGTTATGCCGCACGATGTAATGACTGGCCATACTGCCGATGACCAAGCAGAAACAGTTCTGATTAATTTATTGCGCGGCGCCGGATTGTCAGGATTGTCCGGAATGCAACGCAATCAGCGGCACCCAATCTTGGCGCTTCGCAGAACTCAAACGCATCAGTTGTGTCGTGAACTCAGAATTGAAGTCGTTGAAGATCCAACAAACACGGATCCGAAATTTCAACGCAACCGAATTCGGCACGAGTTAATCCCGCTGATGGACGCAATCTCGCAACGCGACGTGACAGCATTACTTGATCGACAAGCTGACTTGTTTCGCGAAGATTCAATACTGCTTGACGACTTGGCTAAAACAATAGATGTGGCTGACGCAAAACTTCTTGCTGCTGCCCCGATTGCTTTGGCGCGTCGTGCAATTCGGCAATGGCTTACCGAGATTTACCCACCAGATGCCGCGACCGTCGAACGGGTCTTAGAAGTTGCTCGCGGTACAACTTTGGCTTGCGAGATTGGCTTAAATCGTGAGGTGCGTCGAAGCCAACAGCGATTACAAATCTTCACAAAATAATAAAAACAAAAACACCAGCCGATTTGCTGTGGTAAAGTTACCGCTTGATGTTGGTCGTTTCTCAAGTAAGTGGCACATCTGAAACAAAGGTTTACTGATGCCACCAAAACTTCGCGGTAAATGGGCCCTTGGTATCACGCCTCGTAATCTGACTTGGATTATTAAAGACAAACTGGCTGTCTGCGAGCGTCCTGGTGGGTTTGGTACAAATCACCGAAGGGTCCGACGACAAGAAGAGATCATTTGGCTGCGCGAAAATGATTTTGGATTTGTGATTTCAATTAGCGTCGCGCCACACAATCTACATAGTTACGAAGAGTTGCAAATGCCTTACAAGCACCGACCAATTGCGAACTCTGACGAGTTAGATCAATGGTTAAAGGCGTTTTATACAGAACTTTCGGTACTGATTCAAAGAGGTCTGAAAATCATCATTCACGCTGAAGAAGTAAGCGAACGGCTGCATGGTTTGATGGGCGGATACATCAGATGGTCTGGCTTGGTCGACGACTCGGCACAAGCAATAATTCTTACCGAAAGAATTGCTGGACGTCAGTTAGATCCAGATTCTCGCGAACTGATTCTTCGCGTACACGAACTTCGTTAATATTAAATTTTCGTTCCAAACGAGTTTAACGAATAACCGACTCTAAAAGAATGCGTGGTGCCAAACGCATCGCAGTTGTCGCACTTGACGGTGGCATTTTGTTGCACTCAGTTTCTGCAATTGAAACATATTCGAGTGCTGTTTCGATTGCACTTGCGATACCTGAATTAGAACGAACTATTTTTAAAGCTTTATCACGCTCGTCACTTGTAAACGGTTTACCGAGAAGATCTCTCAACTCAATTGCATCAGTTGAATCTGACGACAACGTCAATAGAACTGGCAGTGTGTAGACGCCCTCTTCCATGTCATGACCGGCGCGTTTGCCAAGTTCTCCATCTGTGGCAATTACATCCAGGATGTCATCCACGATTTGAAACACCATGCCGTATGCGGTGCCGTAACTTGTTAGTACGTCAACTATTTTTCGATCGTGCCCTGCAACTAGTGCACCGATGCGAGCAGCTGTAGCAAACAAAGACGCAGTCTTGCCTTCGATGCTGACAAGATAAGACGGAATCGATCGCGCAACATCATAAGTATGACGAAGTTCTTCGATCTGTCCTTCGCAAAGTCTGCCGATTGTCTGAGCGAGTAAAGTTACAACTTCGGTCCCGAGTGCAGCTGAAACTTCGGAGGCTTTCGCCAACATAAAATCTCCAGCCAGAATCGCTTGCAGGTTTCCCCATCGTGCGTTCACGGTGTCAACGCCGCGCCGTGTTAAAGATTCGTCCATAACATCGTCGTGATACAAAGAACCCAAATGTACAAGTTCACAGGCAATTGATCCTTGAATTACTTCGTCACTAACTGGTAATTCGTTTCCGACTTGAGCAGCGGCGATTGACAAAACTGGTCGCAACCTTTTGCCGCCGGCAATAATTAAATGTGACGCGAGCTCATTTAAGTGTGTATCTTTTGTCTGAACTGCATTACGTAAAGCAAGATCAACACGATCGCGATCCAACGCCATAAACGGCAAAGAAAGCAACGGCGACGTGGTGGCCATATCCACAGGCTATGAGAATTGCCTTGTGAAACTACGAACTTAGAGTCGCGCGTCACATCCACAAATCTTTCATAAGTACGGACGTCGTAATCCGCCACACACTCACCGATACACTTCAAGAAAGGTCACTGACGCATAAGGCGGTCAAAGTTGTTCGAACGGTTTACAGATAGGGCACGTAGGGTCGTTGTTCTCGCCCAAGAAGAAGCTCGCCTACTCAATCACTCATACATCGGCACTGAGCACATTCTGCTTGGTTTGATTCACGAGGGTGAAGGTGTCGCAGCCAAAGGTCTTGAAGCACTTGGCATTTCACTCGAAGCGGTGCGCGCACAAGTCGAAGAAATAATCGGTCAGGGCGGATCCTCCCCATCGGGTCATATTCCATTTACACCTCGAGCGAAAAAAGTTCTTGAACTGTCGTTGCGCGAAGCTCTTCAACTCGGGCACAACTACATCGGCACCGAGCATATTTTGCTTGGACTGATTCGCGAAGGCGAAGGAGTCGCCGCACAGGTTCTCGTCAAACTCGGCGCCGACCTTGGTCGCGTTCGCCAACAAGTAATTCAACTACTCAGTGGTTACCAAGGCCCTGGTGGCAAAGCCGAAGGTGAAACAGTTGGTGCAAAAGACACTCCTCAAGAAAAAGGTGGCAGCCAGATTCTTGATCAGTTCGGTCGTAACTTGACGCAACTTGCCCGCGACAAAAAACTTGACCCAGTTATCGGACGCCAAAAAGAGATGGAACGCGTTATGCAGATTCTTTCTCGACGCACCAAGAACAACCCAGTATTAATTGGTGAGCCAGGTGTAGGTAAGACCGCAATTGTTGAAGGTCTCGCACAAAAGATCGTCGCTAACGAAGTTCCTGAAACTCTTACTAACAAGCAGTTGTACACACTCGACCTTGGCGCACTCGTTGCAGGCAGTCGCTACCGCGGAGACTTTGAAGAACGCCTCAAAAAAGTTCTCAAAGAAATCAAAACTCGTGGTGACATTATTTTGTTCATCGACGAAATTCATACACTTGTTGGTGCAGGTGCCGCTGAAGGCGCAATTGATGCTGCGTCGATTCTTAAGCCAATGCTCGCTCGTGGCGAACTTCAAACAATTGGTGCGACAACGCTCGACGAATTCCGTAAACATTTCGAAAAAGATGCGGCGCTTGAACGCCGCTTTCAACCAGTCAAGGTTGAGGAGCCATCGGTTTCCCACACAATTGAAATTTTGAAGGGTATTCGTGACAAGTACGAAACTCATCACCGAGTAACGATCACCGATCAGGCACTCGTTTCGGCTGCAAATCTTGCCGATCGTTACATCTCTGATCGATTCTTGCCGGACAAGGCAATCGATCTAATTGATGAAGCCGGAAGTCGTCTGCGCATAAAGCGGATGACAACTCCGCCAGATCTTAAAGAAATCGAAAACAAAATCAACGATGTTCAAGAAGCAAAGAAGAAGGCCGTCGAAGAACAACGATTCGAAGAAGCGGGTCGTCTGCGCGATCAAGAGCGAACACTGCTTGAAGAGCGATCACAAAAAGAAGTTGATGTTAAAGCTCAAGGCATTGATCTTTTCGACGAAGTTAGCGAAGAATCAATCGCTGAAGTGTTAAGTATGTGGACAGGTATTCCGGTGTTCAAACTCACTGAAGAAGAGACCGCCAAATTGCTCAACATGGAAGGCGAACTCCACAAGCGAATCATCGGCCAAGAGAACGCAATCAAAGCAGTCAGCCAAAGTATTCGTCGTACTCGCGCCGGACTCAAAGACCCGAAACGTCCAAGTGGTTCTTTTATTTTCCTCGGACCAACTGGTGTTGGTAAAACTGAACTCGCCAAAACACTTGCCGAATTTCTATTTGGTGACGAAGACGCACTAATTGCTCTTGACATGAGTGAATACATGGAGAAGCACACAGTCAGTCGTCTTGTTGGTTCGCCTCCTGGATACGTTGGCTACGAAGAGGGCGGTCAACTTACCGAGGCTGTTCGTCGCAAGCCGTTCTCGGTTGTGTTGTTTGATGAAATTGAAAAAGCACACCCTGACGTGTTTAATACGCTGTTGCAAATTCTTGAAGAAGGTCGTTTGACCGACGCACAAGGTCGTAGCACTGACTTTAGAAACACTGTTTTGATTATGACTTCCAACTTGGGCACGCAAGATTTGCGCAAAGCCAATGTTGGTTTCGGCAAAAACGATGAAGCGCTTTCCTACGCTCGAATGCAAGAAAAAGTCAACGAGGCTCTCAAAGTTCAATTTAAGCCTGAGTTTCTTAACCGCATTGACGAAGTGATCGTGTTCCATGAACTTGCGATGGCTGAAGTAGTGCAAATGGTTGACTTGATGAGCAAGCGTTTGACCGGCCAACTCGAGGGCCTTGGTCTCGGATTTGAACTCACAGAAGCTGCCAAGGATCTTCTTGCTAAACGTGGCTACGACCCACAACTCGGTGCGAGACCACTTCGTCGAGCGTTGCAAAGATTCATCGAAGATCCACTTTCAGAGAAATTGCTACTCAAAGAATTTCATGCTGGTGAGATAATTGTCGTCGGCGTTGAAGAAGACCCGGATAAAAAAGACGAACAGCGATTCACTTTTAAAGCCGTCGAAGGCTTTGTGCCACCGAGTGCAGTAGTTCTCGCTGGCGCTGGTGACGCAACACCATCTACAGCCGAGTGAGTCAAAGCGTGCCAAGCGCGCGTCGTCGACTCGCCTACTTGCGAGTGTCACTAGGTATCTTCGTAATTTTCGCGCTCACTGGGTGTCAAGTTGATTCTGTGGTCACTTTAGATGTTGGGCAAACAGGGTCTGGAGTATTAACCGTGAGCATGACAGCTGATAAACAAGTTGTCGACCAAACACCACGCCTGATTTCTGCGTTTCGATTCGAAGATGCGACTGCTGCAGGCTGGGTAGTTTCAGGGCCAAATGTCACGGCTGATGGGGGCATTCAAATATCGATCAGTCATGGTTTTAATGATCTTGACCAAGCGTCTCAATTATTCACTCAACTCGGAAGCACGAGCGGCCCATTTAAACAATTTTCAATCACCCGGAAGGGAAGTCTCAATAACTCGACATATAAATTAGATGGAATTTTGCAAGTAGATGGTGGTCTAGCGGCGTTCTCTGATCCTGAACTGTTAAAAGTTCTTGGCGCTGAGCCATTCGCGCAAAATCTTCAACTCGCAAATACTGAGCTTTCTAGTGCAATGAAGATCAATTTTGTCGCAAAACTTCCCGGCAAGACACAGCAATCGACTGGCTTAGTAACTGACAATATTGTTACTTGGCAAGTACCCCTTGATGGCAATGCACTATTAGTGACGTATACGTCAAAGAACACTGCGATTAGGGCCATCGCGGCCCAATTTACATCGCTGTTTTTTAAATATCTTCTGATACTTTGGCTCGTCGGCATGGCGATAACTATCCTGACGATTGCTTACAAGCGCAGAGGTGAACTCCGCACACCCACCGAATAATGTTGATCACGAAATGGTAAAACTTCGCACCGTATATAGATGCACCGACTGCGGCGCGGCAACACCAAAATGGGCGGGGCGATGTGGCTCATGTGGCTCATGGAACAGCCTTGTCGAAGATGTCGAAGGTGACGATGAAATTATTTCAATCGCAACTGGTATGGCGCTGGTGCCAGCTGGCATACCAAAGCCGATTGACTCTTTAGACGTAACAATTTCTGAGCCCCAAACAACTGGTGTTGAAGAACTCGATCGAGTACTTGGTGGCGGGCTCGTGCCCGGTTCTGTCACACTGCTGGGCGGCGAACCTGGCATCGGCAAATCAACTTTGCTGTTACAACTTCTCGCTGCATGGTCTGGCCGAACACTTTATGTAACTGCCGAAGAAAGCGCGCAACAGGTACATATGCGTGCTGAGCGACTCAACGCAATCAAGCCAGATTTATGGCTCGTCGCAGAAATGTCGCTAAACAACATCATTAAATCAATTGATCAAGTTGAGCCACAACTAGTCATAATCGACAGTATTCAAGCGATCGCCGACCCGCTCTTAAACTCCGCGCCCGGTTCGGTTTCACAAGTTCGAGGTTGTGCGCATCGACTTGTTCAAGAGGCGAAGGCCCGTGATCTGCCAATCATTTTGGTTGGTCATGTGACTAAAGACGGTGGGCTCGCTGGGCCGCGTGTGCTCGAACATGTCGTTGACACTGTGCTGTCATTCGAAGGTGAGCGTCATCATGCTTTGCGTTTATTGCGTGCAGTCAAACATCGTTTTGGTTCAACTAATGAACTTGGCTTATTTGAAATGACCGAGATGGGTTTACGCAGTGTGCCCGACGCCAGTAAATTATTTTTAGCAGACCGCCGAGCAGGTGTGCCTGGTTCAATCGTTGTACCAACACTTGAAGGTCATCGACCGCTACTTGTTGAGGTACAAGCGTTAACCAACCTTTCGCCATCACATGTTTCTCCGCGACGGTCAGCCCAAGGTGTTGACTCGGGGCGACTAGCAATGCTTCTGGCAGTTCTTGAGCGGCGTGCCAATGTCAACTTGTCGCAGCACGAAGTCTTTGCATCAGTTGTGGGTGGCGTCAAACTTGGTGAGCCTGGTGCAGATCTTGGTTTATGTCTGGCACTTGTTTCAGCATCTACAGATCGACCGCTGGCTGAAAATTTAGTTGCGTGTGGCGAAGTTGGCTTAGCGGGTGAATTGCGCCAAGCCAGCAACACCGCGCGTCGGCTTGGCGAGGCGGCACGATTAGGTTTTACTCGAGCGATTATTCCGGCGAGCAGTGCTGTCGATATAAATATTTCTGGCATCAAACTTCAACCAGCACACACAGTTGCTGAGGCTCTAGCACTTGCAGGTTTATCAATCAACTAGCGTTTAATCAATGCGAAGCGTGCTGATCGTGCCAACTTATAACGAAGCCGCGAACATTGAACGGTTTTAACCCAAGTTCGTACCGATGCACCTAATATAGAAATTTTGGTAGTTGACGACAACAGTCCAGATCAGACAGCGAAAATTACTGAAACTGTGGCTACGAAACTTGGTTCAATAAAAGTGCTTAATCGAACTGGCCAACGAGGTTACGCTGCGGCCAGCCGCGAGGCAATGCTTGCAGCCATCGAAAGCGGATACGACGTGATTGCCACGATGGACGCCGATTTTTCTCACGACCCGAAAGTTCTCACAAAACTTATTTCATTAGTCAACGCAAATACAGCTCTGGTTATTGGCTCAAGGTACGTGCCGGGTGGCGGAGTAACAAATTGGTCGCTGTTTCGGCGCATACTGTCAAAATGGGGCAATTTATACACGGCATTTTGTCTACGGCTAAAGATCAAAGACTGTACTTCGGGCTTTCGCGCATACTCAACAGCCAGCCTGAAGAATATTGATCTTGCAAACCTGACAGCAGACGGCTAAGCATTTCTTTCTGAAATGGCATTTGTGATTTCGCGCAAGAAACTCGGCTCAATAGTTAAATCACCAATTGTGTATATCGACCGAGCATTCGGTGAGTCAAAGATGAACACCCGCATCATGTGCGAGTCGATGGTGCTTATTACTCGCTGGGGTTTCGCACTACGCACCGGTATTGGACGTAAGCACTTACCGCACTAGTAAAACTGGCGAGCCACTATTTATCTTGCTATATAAATTCACAAGTTTTTGAGATGGTTGACTATTCATCCATGAATCGGCTTTCACCGCTCGCTCATATGAATGCCATTCGCCGCGCACTCCAGCGAGGTCTCCGCGCAAGGCGTGAGCTCGCATTCGTAACGCAATCAATTCTTCGTGAGCACCGAGAACTTTTAATCCCTTTGCTGTGGCCCAAAATACACCCTCAATTTCGCCTCGTTGAAGATCTAACTCGCCGGCCATCGCTGAGGCGGTAATTATGTTGAGCACTAATTGCGATGTAATTCCTTCGGCGTCAGGCCATAAATAACCAGTACCAGAGAATGGCAAATCACGTACAAGTTCGAGACCTCGATGTAGTTCGTCAATCGCCTGACTAGGCGCAAGTTCTTGGGCCCGAGCGATACACGATTCAAGAATTTCACCATCACTAATTATTGAGACGTGAAACGGCAATTGATCATTAAAAGTTCTTGGTAGCCACTCCTCGCTAATTGAAATTAGATGCGTCTGATTAAGTGCTCGCCGTGCATCTGAAACCACATTTGTAAAAGTCGCGTCAGCCACATTGACTTCCCACAATGCCGTACGCGCCGCACTTCGCGTCGGGCGTGCTCGGTGACTTGTAAGCCAAGCCAATAATTCTTTGGTCTTTGATTTTTCAAAATCAATAATCGTGCCATCAACTAGTTGAACATCGACTGGTCCAAGAGTTCGCACCATTACATTCCAACTTTGATCTCCGCGGCGAGCTCTTTGCGGATGTGAAGAGACTGTTTCTGGTTCTGGCAACAAGGCACGATCAACATCCATTAATAGTTCAGTAATCGCAGTCGCTTCATTGACTAGTAATCCATATGGTGTAATCACAAGATTATTTGCCAGCAATCGCCACGAACTAGTAGTTGCTTGCAAGACTGCAGTCGCCAAGCTCGTCGCCGAACCGCAGATAATTGCACAATTACTTGCAAGCAAACCATCGAGGTCAACGCTGCCAATTTTTGAATCAACAAAAAGAACACAATGTTGTCGGCAATCTTTGGCGATCTGAATTGCTTCTTGGACTGTTGAAATAACTTCAACTTGAGTAAACACCGGATCTGCTGTGTCTGCTGGGTCGCCAGCATCTTGTTTTCGTAACAATATCGGTCTAATTTGTGAGTTACTAGCGAACAATGTCGCGGCAATCAGTGCACGAAATACGGCAGATGATTGAACGGGGTCATCGGCGCAAATATTGATCACAGATTGTTCACCAATATCGACAAGCACAATTTTTGAATTACTGATACCCAAGGGCACAAAAATTGGTCTAGCCGAATTGGCTTGCAAATAAATTGACTCAAGTTGAGGTGATTTGACATCAAGAGTTGCGCGAAGCGCCACTTCGGTTCGCACTGCTGTTGCTGACGGATGACTAAGCCTTGAATTGATTTGAAGTTGGCGAAGTTGGCCTCCGCGTCGTTTGCCGATCTCAAAAATCAAACCTGCCACCACTACGGCACATGACAATATAGAAACCAAATCTTGAGTAGGTTGCGATGTTGGTACTGATTCTGGGTGTGCATCTAAATCAGCGACGATCTCAATTGTTGTCGCCCGCGCAACTTGCCCCCGCGAAATAAAAAAAATACTTGCTAGCCCTAGAACCGTTATAAACAACCAACTCTTTGGCACAAACGATTCACGATGTGAGAACCGAAATGCAAAGTACCTGATTAGGTCAAACAATCCTCGACTCAGAATCCACACTAAGACTGCAGACAAAATGAACAGCAGAATAGCTATGGCTAGTTGTTGTTGCGACAAATTAAATAAGTTACGAAAACTTAAAGAGTTAATGATGCTCATTGGTCGCGCGGTTCTACTCGCCGAGTAACGCTGATCAAATGATCTTTAGCCCCAAACAGTTTCAATATTGACATCTCTACAGTTTGCGAAACTGTCACAGATACAGAATTTGTACTCGTTGAAACGTCTCCAGTTAAATTATTGTCGTTGAGATATAGCAACGCTGAACGATGCGCTGCTTGTTGGTCAATATTTGGTGAACCAGTACGCAGCGATGTCAGTTCTTGTGCCGCTAAGCGAGCGGCGTTTTCGGCATGATCTGCCAAAGTTAATCGAGCGGCAACTAGTCGCCCACCGTCGACACCCAGCCCCGCACAAACAATAAAAGTCATCAAGAGACCAACGACAAATGCTGTGACGACACCATCTTGAGAATCTTGAAATTTCTTAAAGTCAATAAAGTTATCGGCTTTCATGTATCTACTCGCCATCTATCGATAACTTCAATTGACGATGCGCTGACAACTCGAGGGCGGGTGCCGAGTAGCGACAAATCCTTACTATTAATTTCACAACTAACTTTTACTAAAACCGCAGAATCTTGGCCATGGCTGATGACGGTCGCTTCAATACTTGCTTTCGTACAGGAGGTGCCGCTTATTTTTAGTGCACGCTCGGCTATTTGAATCGCTGTCGACTGTATTTGTGAGCGACTACCTTTTGACGCAGCTCTGGCGGCTTGATCTGCGGCATTCCTAACTTGGATTAGCGCCTCTGAAGCGCGGCCTGCATAAATTCCAAATAACACCAAAATCATAAGCAACGGTGTGAGTAGCACCAATTCAACTGTTACTGAACCTCGTTGTGAAATCATCGTTCGTCTTCTGGGACAAAGTCTTCTAATGGTTCTTCACTACCACGTTCAACTGACGATGGGAAAAACATCGCCACATTTGGCACCGCGACACGCACTCGCATCGTGACGAAGCCATCATTGACCGTAAGAGAAGGTGTCCCGACTAGTTGAGCGCCAAGTTCAGCCGCGGTACGCGTCGCTGAATTAATTGCCGAAACGATTTCGCCGTCTGCAGATGCAGCAATCGACGCACCTTTAGCGGCCGAAAGAGTTGCAATATGCGCAGAATGCATAAATAACATGGCTTGAACTGCAATAAGCAACAAAGTCAGCACGATTGGCACGGCGATGACGACCTCTAAAACGGTTTCACCCCGGTCAATCGTGCTGCTTGTTGTGGTCGTCACAATATTTTCGCCGGCTGATGTAATTTTTTATCTAGCCGAGGTCAAGTGAGTTTGCCTTATTGGTTACACGACTGGTGATCGTTGCTCCAACTGCAATCGCTAGAGCGATTAGTGCTGCAGCCATGACGACTGTTGTCGCACTGACTTCACCCCGCTCGCTATCACTTTGCACTGAGGCTGTGAACCGTACCCAGTAGTACTGCCAAACATTTCTCATTGATGACATATTTCCTCCGTTTCGTTTTGTGTATTGATATTTTTTCTAACTAGCTCACTAAATCACTACCTAGCCCATTAATAAACTCACTAACTAGCTCAGTAATAAACTGTGTGAAAAATTGCATAAATTGGCTTACTAAAAACTGCCTAGAACTAAATGAACTGCCGGATATCCGATCAGCGCGATGAATGCAATAAATAACAACACCATCGGTATTCCCATCCGCTCGGTCGCGGCTTGGGCTTGCGCTTCAATTTCGCCCATATGCCGATTGCGCAACGAGTCTGCACGCGCTGAAAGAGAAAGACGAATACGCGCACCGTGTTCACCGGCGAGTTGCACACTTCCTGCAACCTCGGCCAGCTCTGGAATGTTGTATGCATCACCAAGATTGCCCAGTTCAACCCAAGGCGACCTTCGTGCGCTTCGCGCTCTTGTCAATGCCTCGCGAATCTCAGCAAACGACCAGCCGTCTCCTGCGTCAGCGGCAGCAATCAAAGCTGTTTCGGTTCCTGCTCCTCCTGCGAGAAGAACATTGGTTAGATCTAAATAACTTGAAAATGCGTGTAAAAAATCTTGGCGACGACGAGTTGCTTGCACTCTCACCCGACTATCTGGAAGAAAGAAACCCATTACTCCTGCACTTACCAAAATTACAACACCAATTAGTTTTGAGATACTGACTCCAGTCAGATAGAAAAACATGTCGAGTCCAAAACCTGCCAGAACACCAACAAATAACGACGTCAGCTTTTTCATTACCATCTCAGAAGCTTGATGACCGACAACTGCCAAATCTGCACGGTGTCTTTCTTGAGACCGACGCACCAACCACACCATTCCTTGTTCAAATTGTTCATGCAGTAGCTTCGCTTTGCTTGATAAAACACCTGGACGTATGACAAAGAAAAGCCCAAGACCACAAAGAACGCCACAAACTGTGATGGCAATCACGCGTTGGTTATTTCTCGACGGCGGATGAATCTTTGCGGAGTGACGATTCGCGAAAACTGATCAAGCATGATAAGTGCAACCCCAAAAACAATAAAGATGCAACTCAGTATTACTTGTCCTTCGAGTGACGAGTAAACACTCAAATAATCACGATTGAAAATCACTAGTAATGCAACAAAGCCAATAACAACAAATGAAATGATGCGTACTGAACTTCGGGTTCTCGCTCGCCCAACCCAAATGCGAGTTCTCATCCGACCTTCTTCACGGGCGCATTGCGCAAGGTGCCCCAATAATTGTGCGATGTCGCGAGCTTGATATTTCGTCGCAGTGATCAAAGCCGCGGAGACGAAATCAGCAATCGGGTGGTCAACTTCGTCAGCAAAGCGTCGTAAACCGTCGCTAAGTTTGCCGTACTGAATTTGTGCGCTTAGTCGACGAACTGCAACCGAAATAGCAAGCGGGGCATGATTGGAAGTTGCGACAATCGCTTGTTCTAACCCGTGTGCGCCCGCCAAAGTATCTCGAAGCTGTTCTGTCCAAGTCGCGATTGCGTCAGCCAACCCGCGCTCGTCGCGACGCAGACGCTGTTTAGATTTAAGTGCCGGCACTGCGATGAATACCAAACTCAGAACAACTGCAACCAAAAGCCAGCGAGTAACGAGAAAAATTATAACACCGAATATTAGGGCGATAATAATGTTTATTGAGCGACTCAAGTTTGCTTGACGATTAACAACTTTTATTTTCGTCTTAACTTTTTCATCACGTATCGCGAGAAATACAACGAACACGCCAAGGCCAGTGGCGGCACCACAAAGAATGCAAACGAAGAATGTGATCATGGTAAATACCGGTCATCGTCGTATCCGAATGCTGAAAGTAACTCGCGAGTTGCTTCGCGTAATGGGAAAGTTCGCAAAAGTTCGCCCTGCGAATTCAATGCGAATATCTCATTCGAAATTATATTTGCACCGTCACAATCAACTACTTCACGAACTGAAGCCACCCGACGATCGCTGCCCGTACTACTGATATAGATAACAAAATGAAGAGCACTTGATAGCAACAAATTAACTGTGTCAATTGGTAAACCAGTTGAAGCCATTGACACATATGCAGCAAGTTTTGGAAACACCGAACGAGTTGAGTCTGCGTGCATCGTGCACATTGAACCGTTATTGCCCTGGCTCATCGCCATCAACATCGGAAATGCTTCAGCTCCTCGAACTTCGCCGACAATTACACGGTCAGGATCCATTCGCAGTGCCATTCGCGTTAAATCGGCAAGTGTTATTTCTCCTTGGCCTTCAACATTTGCTGGGCGCGATTGCAATGAGTCGTGGTCTGGATGCAGGTGTTCAAAGTGATCTAGCCCTAGTTCGTAGGCATCTTCAATTGTCACAAGCCGTTCAAAGACTGGAATCTCATTAATTAGCGCGCGCAACAAGGTCGTTTTGCCCGAGCCAGTGCCGCCAGCGATGACTATATTGCGTCGTGCACGCACAGCAGCCGCGAGGAAATCTTGTAACTCAGGTGTCAACAATCCTCGAAGTTGTAATTCTTTGAGACTTGAAATTTCAAAGCGGTGGCGGCGAATGACAAGACTTGGTCGTAACGAGACATCCATTGTTGCAAATAAACGCGAACCATCCGGTAATTGCATATTGAGTTCTGGAGTGCCGGCATCAAAACGTCGCTCTTGACGTGAGAGCCGGGTTGCTGCGCGGCGCACAAGTTCAATAAGTTCGTCGTCGGTTTCAACAATTGGCTCGCGCATCTCACGCTCACCATTGCGAAGTTTGACCCAAACTACTGAATTTCCACGGACATGGATATCACTTATTTCATCGTCTTCAAGTAACGGTTGTAGTCGACCTAGACCGAGAACTTGTGCAATCGCAGCAGAAGTGATTTCAACTTCGTCAAACACGGTCAACACTGATCGACCTTCTGAACGTCGTGCTGCAGACAACCGCAGTAATTCGGCGTGTACTGCAGTACGCGCGAAATTATGCTCTTCGTCGTTCGTCGGATCAGCCATATTGCGGGCACGTCGGTCAAGGCGCTCATCGGCGAGGACGTCACCAAGTCTTGACGCCAAAGCATTCACTAACTGTCTATCTATTGATGATTTCTGCGGATGATCAAGAACTGTCATGGCTGACCGCTGCTGAGTCGAGTATCAACACCAGCAACTCGTACTAGATAGATTTCGCCAGCACGAGCGATTGCCATTGAAAGGTCTAATGAACTACGAAATGTCACCAGAGCAACATCATTATTATCACTCGTCTGAGTTATCGAATAAATAATTACTTCATTAGCAAACATTGATGGCTCGGTTGATTCGCTGATTGCCATGTCGGGAACGGTGACGACACGAACGCTGTCACCAACGGCAAGGTCTACTGGAAACTTACCGATATCAATAGCCGAACTTGTCAAGGCTTCGCCAGGGAGCAATCCGACGGTTGGGCTAAGCATTGCAGTTGTTATTGGTGATGACGCATTTAAGTTGATCAACATCGTTTGACCAATAAGTGACTTGGCATTCGCACCCATGACGAATGAAGTCGCGAACGAAGAAGGAACTTCTAATGCAATTAAATCTTGCGAAGTAATCTGCACTCCGCGTTCAAGATTATGAGCACTGCCGACGACGACAACCATTGAATCACCCGATCGAGATAACAAAATTGCACCCAAAGCGCCACCACACATCAACACGACACCTATTGCGAGTTCGGGAATACGCCAGCGACGGCGTGTGGAAACTTTCTGATCGGCTAAATCGGCCCGATCTTGTATTGCGCGAGAACGCGTTCTTGTAAAATTCTCGACAACTGCACTTTCTGTCATAACACGCCTTTCGAAGTTTTCAGTGAAATCCGAAACTCCAGAGATTATGTGTAACTCTGTTAAGTGAAATGGAGTCAGAAACATTATGTCTAACCGTGCTCAAAGAATATTTATTTTAAATAAATTTCAAGTTACAAGTAAGAAGTTGTAATTACGGCAGTGAAGTGCTGGGCATTTAGGGTACTACGTAAGCACATTCAACGAACTGCTATCTTTAGAAAATGCAAACGGAGAAACAAATGATGTCTATTGAAAATTACGAGCGAATTGAGTTTGTTTCTGAGGGCGCTGTTTTGCGTGGGCGGCTATATCGGCCCGCAGGTGTTGCTGATGACTTGACTAATGACGTGCCGGTCATAATCATGGCGCACGGGTTTTCGGTATTGGCGGCGTGGCTAGACGATTATGCGACTGACTTTGCGCAAGCCGGTTTTGCCGTGTTGCTGTTTGACCACCGCAATTTTGGTGAAAGTGACGGCACGCCGCGATATGGGTTTGACAATTTATTGCAGATTCGCGGCTACCGCGATGCAATAAGTTTTGTTGCAACACAACGCGGCATTGATAAACAAGAGATTGCCGTGTTTGGCGAAAGTGCATCTTCGCTTGGAGCGCAATTTATTGGCGTGTTCGATGACCGCGTGCGAGCAGTGATTGCATACACACCTGTATGTGGCAATAGCGCCACAAAATTTGATACGTCAAACGAAAAATTCGACTGGCTTAGAAAGAACTGGTCAGATTTAGATTTGTCAACCGTGCCCGCCCGTGAATTGGCAGTGCGAATGTGCAGACTGCATGAAGGCGAAGGGCCAGTAATTGTTGATGGGGATGCTGCAGTTGGTTACACGACTCGGATGCGAAAGAAATACCCCGGTGAGTGGTCAAATCAAGTTTTTATTCTGCAACGTAAACTTGAATCACAATTCAACGAACCAAGACTGCCCGCGAAATATCTGAAAGTGCCGACACTATTTGTGATCGCCACAGACGACCAACAGCCAGTTTGCGAACTATTGACTAATCGTCGATGCTTTGACTTGATTGACGCACCCAAACAGTTGACTGAAATCACTGGTGGCCACTTTGGGCTGGCGTATCGCGACACAGAGCCATATCGTCAAGCAATTAGCGCCGCCATTAGGTTTTTGCAGAGTGTTTTTGGCTCGTAACTAGTGCAAAATAGTGATCCGCAATGCAAATCGGTTAACGATCGCAAAAACTAGATTGACGAATGCGCTGATAACTAATGCGTCGCCGACACCAACTATCGATGTTGTAGCGCCCCAAACGAAAGTACCGATCGCAATACCCAGCCAGACCATTAACATCGCCAACGATGAGCCCCGACCACGTAACTCATTTGGTAGTTGCACCATGAACGCAGAAAAAATCGTATTCAGCATCGCCATCATGCAAGCACCGCAAATAACAAGCGCGAGAAACGCTACGAACATACTTGTGGTACTGGCTAAAACTGCAGTACTTGCAGACCAGATGCCCGCAGAAGACATTGTGATCGACTCAACGCTGTACTGGGCACGAATGCGTGGCAATACCCACACGACCGTGACAGAACCAATCCCTAGGGCTCCAGATAGCAAACCGTAACCACTAGAAGCCACACCCAAACTTTGTTTGGCAACGATTGGCAGAACTGAAGTCAGCACAGAGGTGACGCCGAGCATGATTGCAAGTCGTAACGCCAAATTGCGCAACAACCGTGTGCCGACAACATGCTTGATGCCATTTTTAATAACTTCGTTAATAGCCGCACGATCAGTCGAATTTTTATTTATTGACTTGTTGGTTTGCATTACAACCACGATGCCGACGAATGAAATTGCATTAAGTGCGAACACGGCACCTGGGTTAATCGCGGCAATGATTGCCCCAGCAAATGCTGGACCAATAGATTGGGCGATATTGCGCGAGACAACGTCAAGACCAATTGCTTGCGGAAGTCTTGACGCGTCAACTAGTTCGGGGGTGATCGCCATAAACGCCGGGGCAGAAAGTGTGAGCGCTACCGATTCAAGAAAAGTGCCGAGAATCAAAAGCTCGGCAGTCAAACCACCCGACCACTGCAACATCGCCAGAGATACAGCGATCACTAGTGCCAACAGCGAAGCAACTGAGATCAAACGCCGACGATCGACCATGTCGGCAAATGCTCCTGCATAAAGTGCGAGCAAAAAACCTGGCACTGCCCACGCAGTTTGCACGAGCCCAACAAGCGTTGGTGAATCTGAGAGCGTTGTCATTGTCCATGCGGCGGCTGCGATGTGCATGAATGTGCCAATATTTGAGACAAGACCCGCGATCCACAACGCCCGAAAGACGCGAATACTCAGCGGCGACCACGGACCATGCACACGACAAGATTACAAAACTAGGTAGATCGCAAGCATTCATACGATTGAGTGAATGCGATCAAGGTAGAATTTTCAACAGGAGCAACCAGCCGATGACGATTTTGACTCAACCCAGTGTTTTGCCATCAGCGAATGATGCCTGCTGGTGTGGCAGTGGACGAAAATATAAACGCTGCCATAAACCACTCGAAGGTCGCGTACAACCAGGTGAAGTAAGCCCGCGTCGTAACGTGCCAGCCAGCATCACCCGCCCGCCCTATGCCGATACTGGTGAAGTCATTAGGTGGAACGAGCCGGCAATAAAATCACCAGAGATAATTGCACGAATGCGTCATGCTGGCGCAGTTGCCGCTGAAATTTTGCGTCTGGCGGGTGCCGCTGTAAAGCCCGGCATGACCACCGACGAAATTGATGTATATGTTCACGACCTTTGCATTGAGCGAAATTCGTATCCGAGCCCACTCAATTACATGGGCTATCCAAAAAGTGTTTGTACTTCTGTTAACGAAGTGATTTGTCATGGAATACCTGACTCGCGCAAACTTGAAGAAGGTGACATCGTTAATCTTGATGTGACTTGCTTCATTGGTGGCGTTCACGGCGATACGAATGCGACGTTCGCAGTTGGCAAAATTGATGCACAAAATCGTGCGTTGATTGATGCCACCGAAGAATGCATCTGGCGCGGAATTGAAGCAGTCAAGCCTGGGCGTCCATTAAGCGATATTGGTCGAGCGATAGAAGATCAAGCCAACTTGCACAAACTTGGAGTCGTCCGCGCTTTTGTCGGCCATGGCATCGGCGAACAATTTCATACTGATATTCAAGTTCTTCACTATTACGATTCGCGTAATTCGGTTGTGATGCGTCCAGGCATGACATTCACAATTGAACCGATGATCACACTTGGAACTTGGCAACACAAAATGTGGGATGACGACTGGACGGCAGTAACTGCCGATGGCACGCGCACCGCACAGTTTGAACACATGGTTTTGGTTACCGAGACTGGCGTCGATGTTTTAACAGGTGGCCCAGGCGCCGTGTCTAGTAAATCACCATTTACTAAGTAACTCGTTTGATATCTCTTTCGTTGAGCACGAGATGTAGCGTTTGGTAAGCGCAAAATTAGGGGGCAAGATGACATTTGCAAAAGTCAACGGTCAAGAAATTTTTTACACCGATTCTGGTGGCAATGGACCAGTAGTTATTTTGGCGCACGGCTTCTTGATGGATCAAACAATGTTTGATGCTCAAGTTGCGGCGTTGTCGCCAGAGTTTCGCGTTATCACCTGGGACGAACGTGGTTTTGGACAAACCAAATGGGACGGAAAAGATTTCTCTTATTGGGATTCAGCCAGTGACTGTCTCGGATTAATGGATCACCTCGGAATCAAAAAATGTGTGATCGGCGGAATGTCACAAGGTGGATTTCTCACGATGCGTGCCGCGCTAAAGTCACCTGAGCGCGTAACTGCACTGATACTCATAGACACTGCTGCAGATAACGACAATGAAGAAACTTTGGCCGGGTATCGGATGATGGTTGACACTTGGGTGCAACATGGCCCAGTGCCAGATTTGACGGGAGTAATTGCGAACATAATTATTGCTGAGCCAACAGAAAATGCGAAGTCGATTGCTAAGTGGCAGAGTTTTACCATTGACGCAGTGAAAGCCACAGCGAAGTGTTTACTTGAGCGTGATGACATCACTGATCGGCTTAGCGAAATCAAATGCCCAGCGATTATCTTGCATGGCACTGCAGATACGGCGATTTCAATGGAGCGCGCCGAAGCATTGCAAGCCGGGCTAGTCGGCGCAGGCAAGATCATCCCCATTGAAGGCGCCGCGCATGCATCAAATCTGACGCACTCACATCTGGTTAATCCGCCATTACTTGAGTTTCTGCGTCGAGTAACAAAATAGATTTTGCTAAATGATTGCCGATAACGACATCGATAGATATTTGCGATTTGACCGCGGACAATGGTCGATGTTGCGCGCACAAACACCGCTCACACTCAGCGAAAAAGAACTTGAGGCATTGCGAGGTATCAACGATCGAATTGATCTCGACGAGGTGGCGACTATTTATTTACCGCTGACACGGTTATTGAATTTGTATGTTGCCGCGACGCAAACCTTGCACCGCGTTTCAGCAACGTTTCTTGGCACGATGGCACCAAAGATGCCATATGTAATCGGTATTGCTGGCAGCGTGGCGGTTGGCAAGAGCACTTCTGCTCGAATTCTGCAGTCATTGTTGATGCGTTGGCCCGAACACCCTCGAGTCGAACTAATCACCACAGACGGATTTTTATATCCGAATGCGGTGCTTGAAGAACGTGGGCTGATGAACCGCAAGGGCTTTCCTGAGAGTTACGACACAAAACGACTGTTGCAGTTTGTTCGTGATGTCAAAGCCGGGACAGCAGAAGTTTCAGCTCCTGTGTATAACCACGTTGTCTATGACGTGATGGCGAACCATGAAGAGGTCATACATCAACCAGATATTTTAATTATTGAAGGCTTAAATGTCTTGCAAGTTGGTTCGGGTAATACCGAATTCGTTTCAGATTACTTTGACTTTTCGATTTATATAGATGCACTTGAATCCGACATTGAGGGGTGGTTCATTGAACGCTTTCAAACTCTAAGAAAAACAGTTTTTCAAGACCCAAATAGTTTCTTTAGACACTTTGCTGATTTGACGCAAGACCAAGCCGTTGAACTTGCCCACGAGATTTGGGCTGGCATTAATGGCAAAAATTTGAAAGAGAATATTCAACCAACTCGAGCCCGCGCATCACTGGTAATTCAAAAGGGCGCAGATCACAAAGTTAGTTCAGTTCACTTGCGCAAACTCTAAG
>ERZ889217.181-NODE-181-length-41838-cov-12.062107_pt1 | contig 41838 bp, 34 predicted proteins | sample MGYA00521098_ERZ889217 | MGnify/ENA primary metagenome ERZ889217 (study PRJEB32303, sample SAMEA104408613) | aquatic metagenome | biome: Brackish water; feature: Pelagic; material: water | place: Baltic Sea | collected 2014-06-10T22:04:00 | depth 2,362 m ... | reverse complement strand
CATCGCGAAAGCTCGCGCCGGCATTCCCTCAAACGAATGCGCGATCCTGCTTTCGCACAGCCCCGAGACTTTCGCCGAAGCCGCCAAGGCGGGATTTCAACTCATGCTCAGCGGGCACACCCATGGCGGTCAGATTTGTCTGCCAGGTGGCCACGCCATTGTTGTGCCGTGCCGCGTGCCGCGAAAATTCATCACCGGCCGCTGGGAGCATTCGGGGCTGCAAGGCTACACCTCGCGGGGAACGGGAGGTTGCGGCATCGCGGCGCGATGGAATTGCCCGCCCGAGATCACCCTCCATATCCTCCGGTCGGCCTGAGCCTCAATTGCCGTCCCAGATGAAATTCTCGAGGCGGATTTGTTTGATTCGGTTTTTGGCCTCAAGCGCGCGGGGACCTTCCATCGCAGCCATCAACTCGTAAACGCGAATCGCCTCGGGCCATTCCTTGCGGGATTCGAGAATCAATGCCGCTGCGAAGCCCGCTTTGTAGAACCAAAAATATTCCACAGGTGCCTCGGCGGATGGCTTGAAAACCTCGTAATAACTCGCAAGTGCGGCGTTGGCATCGCCGGATTTTTCCTGAGCCGTTCCGATACGCGCCAAGGCCTGATTGCGCCAGGCAGGCTCGGGATTCTCCATGGCGATTTGTTTCCACATCTCGATAGCAGATTTGTAGGCGAGAGGATCGGTGTCGCCGATCGAGTAGAGGTTTTTGCCTTTCTCCATAAGGGCCGACGCCTTCATGTCGGGAGTGGGATTTGTGGCGAGGATTTTGTCCAGAATCACGTTCGCCTCGTCTGCCTTGCCGCGTGCGGACTGGATTCCGGCCTGTTCCAGCCGTGCACGATGGGCGAGGGGACCTGGAGTGGAAGCGACCTCCTCGAAAAGAAGCATTGCCGCATCGGGAGCCTCGGCGCTCGGAATGCGTGCGGCGGCTTTGGCGGCAAGGAAAAGTGCAGGGGACTCGTTGGCGTTATCCGGAAATTTGCGAGCGAGGGTCTCAAGTTCCACACGGGCAGCGGCGAAGTCGCCCTTGCGGTAGAGAAGTTCGCCAAGCTTGAGGCGCACCTCGGGTTCGGATTCCGAATCGGGATGTTTAAGAAGAAACGACCGCGCCTCGTCGATGGCGGTTTCCTCGGAGCCGGGATCGCCGGTGTCGGCAAGAAAAACGCAGATTGCTGCCTGGCGGGGGAGGTCGGATTGCGTCGAGATTTTTTCGAGTTCCATACGCGCTCCGGCGGTATCGAGTTGTTGGAATTTCCACTCGGCGAGCGCGAGGCGGGCTTTTGCCGCCGTCGGCGAATCTTCGGATGTGGCGAGCGATTGCAAAGCCGCGCCCGCCTCGGGATTTCCAGCGCGAAGCAAACGAAAAGCCATCTGGAGTTTCAGGGCGGAGAGATGTCCACTTTTCGGGAAGTGCGCCTCGAGTTGTGTTTGAAAGGGCTTCAAAGGGGAATCGTAAAGCATCTCGCACAAGGCCGCATTGTAGAGAGCGGATTCCGCAAAACGGTCAGCCTTCGAGGCGTGGTCAAACGCCGCGGCCGCTTCGTCAAAATGCGATTTTTTCGCGAGCGCGAGGCCGCGGAGAAAATCGGTTTCCGGTGAATGGCCGACGGGCGGAAGAACCGACAGGGTTTCGTCCACCAGACCCAAACGAAGCCGGAATTCGGCCATTTCCAATCGGGTTTCGTCCTCAAATGGATTGGGGCCCGGCTCGGCGGAAAGTTTTTCGAGGAGAGCAAGCGCGTCTTTCGGATTTTTCTGACGCGCCAAGAGGATAGCCAAGTAGTAGAAAGCCAATTTTCGACGAAGGGAGGGATTCACATCCTCGGTCCAGCGTTTGAGTTCGCTCGAGGAGGTGCTGGCTGCGCCTGAGTAAATCTGGTCGAGCTCCCAAAAAATACGATTTAGCCCCGGGGCATTCGGATTCGCAGCGATGAATTCCTCCAGCAGATTTTCCGCTTCCTGATAGCGACCGGCTCGGCCAAGGGTTTTCGAGTGAAGGAGAACGGTTTCTGTCGCCATCGCGGAGTAGAGAGGAACCAGGGGCGCGAGAAGTTTGAGGGCCTGATCGTTGTCATTTTCAAGCACCGCCGCGCGGGCCAAAAAGAAATCCTGCCTCGTTTTTTCCTGAGGGGAGTCGGGCATGATTTGATCAAGAATCTCCATCGCCGCCCGCGGATCCTTGCGGTCGAGTCGGAGGGCCGCGAGTTCTTGCATTGCCATTGTCCGAAGCGGGGAAGATGGCCAACTCACCGCTGGAGCCAGGATTTCCTCGGCCTCGGATTTTCGGTCGAGATTTTGGAGCATCCGAGCCTGTCCGAGAAGTGATTCGTTGCGGAGAGGGAAGTCCGTCTGGGACGAAACTTCGGAATAGGCTTCGAGCGCGGCGGACCAATCGCCACTCGCCGCCCGAGATTGAGCCAACCAAAAAAGGCCTGTGGGGCCGAGGGGGATTTCAGAGGATTCTAGGAATTGGATCGCGGCATCGGATTGGTTCGACTCGAAGAGTGCCTGGGCGTAGAGCAGACATGCGGAAGCCGAACTGCTGATTTTTCCGAGATCCGGTTGGCTCTGCTCCAGTTTTACGAGCGCCACTTGCGGAAACCCATTTTCCAATGCCTCGCGCGATTCCTCGAGGGGGCCGGCTAGGGAGAACGAGGCGGTTCCAAAGACCGCTATTGCGAGAACCAATTTCATGCCTTGAGGTATTTGGAAAGGTAGCCGCCGGTGTGGCTGGCGGAGGACTTGGTGATTTGCTCGGGCGTTCCCTGTGCGACGATTTGCCCACCGCCGGAACCTCCCCCGGGGCCGAGATCGAGAATCCAGTCGGCGCACTTGATCACCTCGAGATTGTGCTCGATGACGATCAGTGTGTTTCGCGCGTTGCGGAGTTTCATGAGGACTTCGAGGAGTTTGTGGATGTCTGCAAAATGAAGTCCGGTGGTGGGTTCGTCGAGCAGGTAGATCGTCCGGCCGGTGGGTCGTTTGGAGAGTTCGGACGCCAGCTTGAGGCGCTGGGCCTCGCCTCCGGAGAGCGTTGTCGCCGATTGGCCGAGGCGGAGGTAGCCGAGGCCCACATCCTGGAGCGTGTCGAGTTTGGACGACAGCCCAGGGATGTTTCGGAAAAACCGCGCGGCGTCATCAACCGTCATCTCCAAAACATCGGCGATATTTTTGCCCTTGTAGGTGATCTCAAGCGTCTCGCGGTTGTAGCGGCGGCCTTGGCAGACCTCGCATTCGACATATACATCGGCGAGGAAATGCATTTCGATCCGGATCGAGCCGTCGCCCTGGCAGTGCTCGCAGCGGCCGCCCTTGTTGTTGAAGGAAAACCTCCCCGAATCGTAGCCGCGCACGCGCGAGGCGGGGAGTTCGCTGAACAAGTCGCGGATCGGCCCCAGCGCGCCGCTGTAGGTTGCAGGGTTCGAGCGCGGGGTGCGACCCACGGGGCTTTGGTCGATCACAACGACTTTGTCGAACTGCTCCATACCTTGGATCGCACGGTGTGCGCCGGGGCGGGCCTTGGCGCGGTGGAGATCACGCTCGAGGGCCACGCGCAAAATGTCATTTACGAGCGTGGATTTTCCACTGCCCGAAACGCCGGTGACGCAAGTGAAGCAGGCCACAGGGAATGCGGCGTCGATATTTTGAAGGTTGTTCTCTGTGGCGCCGAGCACGCGAAGCCAACCATCACCGACATCGCCAGGCTGGAGTTCGGTTTTTCGGGGGGCGACGCGCTGGCGTGGAACGGGAATCTTTGCCGTGCCGTTGAGATACTGGGCGGTGAGGGATTTTTGGTTGCCCAAAACCTCCTCGAGCGTCCCCTGCGCAACCAGTTCCCCGCCTCGCGGCCCGGCGCCGGGGCCGATGTCGAGGATGTGGTCGGCGGAGCGGATCGTGTCCTCGTCATGCTCGACGACGATCACCGAGTTGCCGAGATCTCGGAGGTCGCGGAGCGTTTGGATGAGTCGGTCGTTATCGCGTTGGTGCAGGCCGATGCTGGGTTCGTCGAGAACATACAGCACGCCGGAAAGACCTGATCCGATTTGTGTGGCGAGGCGAATGCGTTGGGCCTCGCCGCCGGAGAGCGTGCCGCTCTCGCGGTTGAGTTGCAGGTAGTCGAGACCGACCTCGTTCAAAAACCGCAACCGCTGGCGCACCTCGCGGAGGACATCCTTAACGATCCCCGCGTCGGATTCCGAGAGCGCCAACGAGTTCATCACCGCAGCAGCCTCGCCGATCGTCAGCGCGCAAAGTTGCTGGATGCCGAAGGCACGCCCGTCGTGAGTCGAGAGGGTGACGGCGAGAATTTCCGGCTTGAGACGCGCCCCGCCGCATTCCCGGCAGACGCGCTTGCCCATGCAGGTGCGGAGTCGGGTTTTGGTGAACTCGCTTTGGGAGGTTTCGTAAAGGTGCGCGAGTTGTGTGAGCAGGCCCTCGAAAGGCTTCGCGACCGTGCGCTTCGCGCCGAGTGACATCGTGATCTTGCGATCGCCGGAGCCGTGGAGGATCAGGTGGCGGAACTGCTCGGGCAAATCCTGCCACGGTTTTTCGAGCGGGGCGGGAGTGTCGGCCGCGAGCGATTCGAGCTGGGTGGCGTAGTAGGCCTTCATGCGCTTCGTCGCCATTTTCCAAGGCCGAATCGCCCCCTGCGCGATGGTCTTCTCGGGGTCGATGATGAGATCGGGATCGAAGTAACTCTCCGTCCCGATTCCCTGACAGGCCGAGCACGCGCCGAGGTGGCTGTTGAAGGAAAAATGCTTGGGTGTCAGGCGCGGCATCGTGAAGCCCGTCGCGGGGTTGCTGAAATCGGTGGAGAATTTCTCCTCGGTCCAACGGCTCGAGCCGGGTTCCATGCGCGAGGTTACGAGCTTGCCGCCGCCACGCCGCAATGCGGTTTCCACCGAGTCCGCGAGGCGCTGGCCGAGGTCGGGACGCGCCACCAGACGATCCACCACGGCCTCAATCCAATGCGGTTTGTCTTTCTCGAGTCGAATGGTTTTTTGCTCGCCGAGATCGATGACTTCGCCATCCACGCGCAGGCGAACGAATCCCTCGCGGCGGGCTTTTTCAATCACATCGCGAAACTCGCCGGTCTGCCCCGAGACAAGCGGCGCGAGGATCAGGAATTTCGTTCCTTCCGACCAACGCAGGATGGAGTCCGCGATTTCCTGTGGTGTCTGGCGCGACACGCGCTCGCCTGTCTTGGGGTCGTGGGGAACGCCGACCGCCGCAAAAAGGAGCCGGAGGTAATCGTAAATCTCGGTCGTTGTGGCGATGGTGGAGCGAGGGTTTGCCGTCGAAGTGCGCTGCTCGATGGCGATCGCCGGGGAAAGCCCCTCGATATAGTCCACATCGGGCTTTTGCATTTGGTCCAAAAACTGCCGCGCATAGGCCGAGAGACTCTCGACATACCGGCGCTGGCCCTCGGCGAAGAGGGTGTCGAACGCCAGGGAGGATTTGCCCGAACCGCTCGGGCCGGTGATCACCACGAGCTTGTGGCGCGGGATTTCGATGTCGAGATTGCGGAGATTGTGCTGCCGGGCTCCCTTGATTCGAATGACGGAGGTTTTTTCGGGAGTCATGAAAAAGTGGCGGATCCCCTTCGATCCGAAGAAGTGAAATCTAAACGAAAACCTCCCCCGCCTGCAAATGTCCTCTGGATGGCATGGGCACGACTTGCCGCTTGTGGGCCTTTCGGGCATGGCTTAGTGTCAAGCCCGAAAATGATTGCTCCTCGCAGTTCGGACAACGACGGCCCGCTGACATGGATTGGAAGTTTTCCTGTCCATGTGAGCACGGTGCTTGCCGGAGTCCATGCCGCGACGCTGATTCTGACGGCCTTGGCTCTGGCTGCTGGCGCGGAAACGGCGTTGCAGACCTTTGTTTTTTCCAGCTCGGCAGTGGTGAACGACCTCTCGCTCTGGCAACTCGCGACTTACGCGTTCGTTCACATGCCACCGTATTGGCTGTTCTTGATCGAACTTTACCTGCTGGTGGTTTTTGGCCGTGAAATCGAGGCCTACCTTGGCCGCGCGGCATTCATCCGGTTTTATCTTACGCTGTTACTGGCGCCGACATTGCTGTTTACGGGCGCCGAGTGGCTCGGTTGGCATACCGGCTATGCGGGATCGAGCGCGTTGCATTTCGGCGTATTTGTGGCGTTTGCTTTGATTTACCCCACGGCCGAGATGTTCTTTGGTATTCAGGCGAAATGGATCGCGCTGGCGTTGCTGGCGATCAATTCGCTCCAATGCCTGGCCCTCTCGGACTACGAGGCTTTGGCGGTGCTGGCAGTGGATTCGGTGGCGGCGTGTCTTTTTATCGCGAGGTTTCAAGGACGGTTGGCTCTGGCTTTGCCTTCGAGGAGTTACCGCCTTCCGGTTCACCGCACCGCGCCTTCCCGACAAACGCGACCACCCGCTGCCGAAGCGGAGGAGGAGGATTTGCACGGATCGATCGATCCGATCCTCGATAAAATTTCCCGCTCCGGCATCGCCAGCCTCACGGGGCGCGAGCGGGAGCGTTTGGAAAAAGCGCGCCACAAGCTCATCGCCAAGGACGGAGGCGCCTGACCGCTCATGCCAGAAAGCTCCGATTCCGCTTCCCCAAAAACCGACATCGACCCGCACCTCAAAGACCCCTGCTATGTCAACGCCCTCTCGCACTTTTACCGTGGCGAGTTGGGGCGGATTATGATTTGGCGCCAGAGGCTCGATGTCACAACGACCTGGGCGATTACCACGAGCACGACGATTATCGGATTCGCTTTTTCGCTGCGTGATGTTCCCCACATCATCTTCTTTTTCAACCTCGCCCTTGTCTGGATCATGCTTTGGATCGAGGCGCGGCGCTACCGGTTTTACGATGCCTTCCGCGGGCGTGTCCGGATGCTGGAATCCCATTTTCTCGTTCCGATGGTGGCGCAAAGCCCGAAGATCCTAGATGGACAATGGCGCCGGCTCGTCTGCGAGGATTTGATTCTGCCCTCATTCAAAATCAGCCGGCTCGAAGCGGTCGGGCGGCGCATGAAGAGGAATTATGTATTCATCTTCGGCATCGTGATTCTGGCTTGGACGCTCAAAATCTTCCTGCACACGCCAAAGCCGATCCATTCCTTCAGTGATTTTTACCAAGCGCTCGCCGTGCATCAGCTGCCCGCTTGGCTGGCGTTCGGGTTTTATCTTGGAACGATCCTCGCGGTCGCGCTGCTACTCATTCTCGTCCTGCGAACCTCCAGTGAGGAGATTAACGAGTTCGGCCACTCCAATCCCTCGCTATGGAAAATCTAACCCGCCTCAAGGAAATCGTCGCCCGCCTCCGCGCTCCCGATGGATGCCCGTGGGACCGTGAGCAAACCCACTCAACGCTGCGCGCATCGCTCATTGAGGAATCCCACGAGGTTATCGACGCGATCGAGCGCTCCGACGATTCCAATCTCCGCGAGGAATTGGGCGATCTCCTGCTGCAAGTCGTGATGCATGCGCAACTGGCTGACGAGCGCGGGGCTTTTACCCTCGAGGAGATTGCCGCAACCGTTTCCGAAAAAATGGTCCGCCGGCACCCGCATGTTTTCGGCGACAAACTGGCGTCCGATTCCGAGGCGGTGCTCAAGCAGTGGGAAAAAATCAAACGCGAGGAAAAGGGAGAAAACGCCGGGGTTTTGGATGGAGTCGCTGCATCTCTGCCCGCCTTGCTGCGCAGCCAAACCCTCCAGAAAAAAGCCGCGCGCGTTGGATTCGACTGGCCCGATGTGGGACCGGTCTATGAAAAGCTCGCCGAGGAAATCGGGGAAATCCGCGAGGCGGTGGGAAAAAATGACGCCGCCGAAATCGAGGCCGAGATCGGCGACCTGCTTTTCTCCGCTGTGAATCTCGCGCGAAAGCTGGGAGTCGATGCCGAAACCGCCCTCGCCGGCGCGAACAAGCGTTTCCTCACCCGCTTCCGCCACATCGAGCAAACGCTGCTCGCTGATGGCCGCGCATTCGAAGGAACTTCTCTGGAGGAACTCGACCGAATCTGGGAGCAGGCCAAGAGCGATTTGAGCTGATCAGCGCGATTTGATCGGGGCCTTGCCGGACTTGGCGGCTTGCGATGGGTCTTCGCCCGCGCCGGAGGCATTGGCGAGGCCGGCGTCCTCTGGCGGAAGGAATGCTTGGAAACGTGATTTGTCGATGGCCTTCATGTAGGCCTCCTGCGGGCCGACATTTCCAGCGAGGAGGTGCTCCCAGATGGCGTCGTCCATGAACTGCATACCCTGGCTCTTTCCTGCGACAATCACATCCTGGAGCTTTTGGGTAGCACCCTCGCGAACGATGGCGGCCACGGCGTTGTTGACGATGAGAATTTCGTTCACTGCCACGCGCCCGGAGCCGTCGGCTTTTTTCATGAGAAGCTGGGCGACGACGCCGCGCAGGGAGGAGGCGAGCATGGTGCGCACCTGAGCTTGCTGGTCACTCGGGAAGACATCGATCATACGGTCCACCGTTTTGCGGGCGTTGTTCGTGTGGAGAGTTCCAAAGACGAGTAGTCCCGTTTCGGCGGCGGTGAGGGCGAGCGAGATGGTTTCGAGGTCGCGCATTTCACCGACGAGAACGATGTCCGCATCTTCGCGTAGGGCGGCTTTCAGCCCGGCCGGAAACGACTCGGCGTGCTCGGGAACTTCGCGTTGGGTGATGATGCTTTTTTTGTTCCGGTGAACAAATTCGATTGGCTCCTCGATGGTAACAATGTGGCGGGAGAAGTTCGCGTTGATGTAATCAATGAGTGCCGCCAGCGTTGTGCTTTTTCCCGATCCGGTGGGGCCGGTGACGAGCACGATGCCGCCGCGCATGTGGCCGAAGGTTTTAATGATCTCGGGAACGCGGAGGTCTTCGAGCGTTTTGATCTTGGTGGGGATGATCCGGAAGACCGCACCGTAGCCATGGGTTTGCTTAAGATAGTTGCAGCGAAAGCGGTTGTCCTCATTCATCTCATAAGCGAAATCGAGATCCCCGTTTTCCTCGAATCGCTGCCAGCGCTCAGGGGTGCAAATTTCACTGAGCATGTAGCTCATTTCCTCCTGCGTGAGAGGCTCCTCGCGGATGGGAACAATCTCGCCGTGACGGCGGATTTTCGGTGACTGGCCCTCTGCGAGGTGGAGGTCGGAGGCGCCGCTGTCGATGAGAACCTGAAAGAACTGGTCGATGTAGGGCATTTCAGTTGTGTCCGGTGATTTTCATCATGTCGGCCTTTTGCTCGGCGCGGTAGACGGCTTCCTCAGCGGAAATGATTCCCGCCTGGAAAAGCTCGATCAACGAATCGTCCATGAGCTTCATACCGAGTTTTTTCCCGGTCTGGATGATGCCGGGGAGCATGAAAGTCTTTCCTTCACGGATCACATTGCCGACGGCTGGAGTGTTCATGAGGATTTCGATGGCTAGGGCGCGGCCGTTGCCGTCGGCTCGCGGGACGAGTTGCTGGGAAATGATTCCGCGAAGCGACTCGCTGACCATGATGCGGATCTGGTCGCGTTGGTCAGTGGGAAAAACATCGAGTAGGCGGTCGAGAGTGCGAGCGGCGTTGCTGGTGTGTAGCGTGCCAAGCACGAGGTGGCCCGTTTCGGAGGCGGTGATGGCGAGGGAGATCGTTTCAAGGTCGCGCATTTCGCCGACCATAATGACATCGGGATCCTCGCGGAGCGCGCCGCGCAGGGCATTAGCGAAGGATTTCGTGTGAGTGTGAACCTCGCGTTGGGTGACATGGCATCCGCTCGACGGAATGATGTATTCGATCGGATCTTCGAGCGTGATGATATGGTCGTGGCGGGAGCGATTGATCTGGTCGACGAGTGCGGCGAGCGTGGTGCTCTTGCCGCTGCCTACCGAACCGGTCACGAGCACGAGGCCATTGTGGAATTCCGTAAGAAGCCGCAACTGTTCGGGCAAGCCGAGTTCCTCCATTGTGCGCACGGTGTCGCTGATGATTCGGAAAACGAGGTCGTAGCCTGTGCGCTGGCGGACAACACTGGCACGGAAGCGCCCGATCCCGGTGGAGTAGGCAAAATCGACATCGCCGCGCGAGGCGAGTTGTTCCTTTTGGGGTTCGGTCAAAAATCCCATCGCGAGCGTTTCGGTATCTTGGGAAGTCAACGGGGTGGCCTGTTGCCAGATCGGCTCGAGAATTCCGAAGCGGCGCCAGATCGGTTTGGAGTTCACGCTCAGGTGAATGTCCGAGGCGCTCGATTCCTTGGCGACGGCCAGATACTCGTCCACATGATTGAGTCCGGCGATAGAGTCAGGGGCAACTTCTTCCATGAAAAATAGGGTTTCTTCCTTAGGTGGATGAAAGATTGAAGTCAAACCCGCCCGTCTTCGGGAGGCGCGATTGCGGGCAAAAAAACGCCCCGCTTTTCCGAAGAAGAAGCGGGGCGTGTGAAGGGTTGGTTTCGGATTAGGTGGCTGTGGCGGCAGCGTCGCGATCTTTCATCGCGGCTTTGCGGCTGAGCTTCACGCGGCCTTTGTCATCCACGCCGATGCATTTGACCCAGATGGAGTCGCCCATTTTCACGACATCCTCGACCTTGTTCACGCGGAAGTCGGCGAGTTCGGAAATGTGGCAGAGGCCGTCTTTTCCGGGCAGAACTTCGACGAAGGCGCCGAATTCTTTGATCGAAACAACGGTGCCTTGGTAAAGCTCGCCGATGCCGATTTCCTTGGTCATGCCGAGGATGATTTCCTTGGCGCGATTGAGACTGTCTCCGTTGTTCGAGTAGATGTGCACGGATCCGTCGTCCTCGATGTTAATCTCGGCGCCGGTCTCGGCCACGATGCCTTTGATGGTCTTGCCGCCAGGGCCAATGATGAGGCCGATCTTGTCGGGGTTGATGCGAACGGTCTCGATGCGCGGGGCGTAGGGGCTGAGTTCGGTGCGCGGGGTGGCGAGGATGCTGTTCATGACCTCGAGCACTTTGGTGCGGGCTTCTTTGGCCTCGGCGACGGCTTCGAACATGATCTCGTGCGTGATGCCGGGAAGTTTGAGGTCGAGCTGGAAGCCGGTTACTCCTTCGGTGGTTCCACAGAGTTTGAAGTCCATGTCGCCGAAGTGATCCTCGCTGCCGATGATGTCGGTGAGCGTGGTGTAGCGCTTGAGATGGTCGCCATCATACTCGGTGACGAGTCCGACGGAGATGCCACCGACGGGGCGGATGAGCGGCACGCCGGCATCCATGAGAGCGAGCACGCCGGCACAGACACTGGCCATCGAGGTGGAGCCGTTGGATTCCATGACTTCGCTCACAACCCGGAGGGCGTAAGGAAAATCCTTCTCGCTTGGGATGACGGGCTCGACCGAACGCTCGGCAAGAGCGCCGTGACCGATCTCGCGGCGGTTCATTCCCCCGAAGCGGCCGGTTTCTCCGACGCTGAAGGGCGGGAAGTTGTAATGGAGCATGAAGCGCTTGGTGTCCGCGCCGCCGCCGTAAGAATCGATCATCTGGGCTTCGTCAGCGGGAGCGAGAGTCGCGATGCCGAGGGCTTGGGTTTCGCCACGGGCGAAGATCGCGCTGCCGTGGGTGCGGGGCAGCAGGCCAACCTCGCCGGAGAGGGCACGAATCTCGTGGAGTCCGCGACCATCGCAGCGTTGCTTGCGGTCGAGGATCGAAACGCGGAAGGCTTTTTTCTGCAGGTAGTCGAAGGCTTGGGAGATTTCGAATTTCGAGGCGGACGGGAATTTTTCGAGAACGGCTTTTTCGACTTCCTCGCGGAGGGCGCCGACGGCTTTCGAGCGGTTCACTTTGCCGCTGGTGTAGAGCGCGGCCTCGATGCGGTCGCCGGCGACCGAGTAGGCGATTTCCGAAATGGAGGTGTCCACTTGGAAGAGCGGCACTGAGCGTTTCGGCTTGCCGACGGCGGCGGCGAGATCGCGCTGGGCGGCGACGAGGAGTTTCACGGCCTCGCGGGCGAAATTGAGCCCGGCGTTGAAGTCGGCCTCGGGAAGTTCCTTGGCGGCGCCTTCGATCATGATGACTTTTTCTCCATCGCCGACATAGACGAGGTCGAAATCGCTGTGGGCGCGCTCGTCATGCGTGGGGTTGACGACGAATTGGCCATTGATGCGGCCGACACGCACGGCTCCGACGGGTCCGGCGAACGGAATATCAGAAACGCACAGGGCGGCGGAGGCGCCGTTGATCGAAAGGATATCGGGGTCGTTCTGGCCATCGGCGCTCAGGAGGAGTGTGATGATCTGTGTGTCGTAAAGGTAGCCCTTCGGAAAGAGCGGGCGCAACGGACGATCGGTCATGCGCGCCGTGAGGATTTCCTTTTCGGAGGGACGGCCCTCGCGTTTAAAATATCCGCCGGGGAGTTTGCCAACGGCGGCGGCTTTTTCTTTGTATTCGACGGTGAGCGGGAAGAAGTCCTGGCCTTCCTTGATGGTGGTGGCCGAGACGGCGGTGACGATCACGATGGTGTCGCCGCAGCGAACGGTTACGGCGCCGTCGGCGAGTTTGGCAAGTTTGCCGGATTCAAAAACGATGGGAGTATTGCCTGCGTGGGCAGTGGATGTATGGGACATGGAATGTATGATAGGTAACGCCGCCGAACGGGCGGTCGGGTTTGGGCTGATGTGGAAAGCCCCGGAGATTTCCGGGGCTGTCGGGTTTCTTAGACTTCCGCTTACTTGCGGAGGTCGAGTTTCTCGAGAACCGTCGTGTAGCGTTTGGAGGCCGTGTCCTTGAGATAATCAAGGAGGCTCCTGCGGGTGGCGACGAGTTTGAGCAAGCCGCGGCGGGACGAGTGGTCCTTGGCGTTGGTTTTGAGGTGCTCGGTGAGGCTCAGGATGCGTTTCGTGAGGAGCGCGATTTGCACATCGGCGCTACCTGTGTCTTTCGCGTGGAGGCGAAGGCCGTCCACTTCATTTGCTACTGCTGCTTTTGCCATTTTGTCTTTTTTCTAGTTTTGGAAGGGCGGGAAATTCTCACGCAGCTTTTGTCTTTGCAAGAGAAAAGTCAGGCGCCAGAGAAAAACTCGGAGACGATTCTATAAGACTCATCCCCCGGCGTTCTTTTGGATGTAGAGTTGGTAAAGTGGAAGGTTCGGAATAATTCGGATTTTTTGGGAAAAAAGCGTCGTGAAGGCATCGATCGCTGCCTTGGGGAGGAGGAGGGGATTTTCCGTTCCTGGGCGCATGGGTGACCAAATATAGTCGTCAAATGCCATCACGCCACCGGGTTTAAGTAACTCAAATCCTAAAACAGCATCTCCCAAAACATCTGGGGCTTGATGGCTTGCATCAATACTAATGAAATCAAAGCGCTGATATCCTTCGGCAATGAGTTTGGCCAATTGGGGAAGGGAAAAGCCTTCTCGAATTTCTACCTGAGTCGGGGATTCAACAGTGGCGATGTTGGCCTCAAAACGCTTTCGGAGTGTTCCAAGTTCCATCCCTTTGTGTTCGATCCCGCCTTGAAAGCTGTCGATGGCTACGATGGATGATTCGGGCGTTTTGCAGTGATTTTGAAGAAGCCAGCAAGTGGATCGCCCCTCAAAAACCCCAACCTCCAGAATCCTCAAGTGGGTCGTTCTTTCGGACAATTTATTCAAGATCAGAGACCAACTCGGGATGCTCCGACTGAACCAATCTTGGGTGAAGGAAGGGGTATTCATAGGGATCGAGGATTTTTACTTCTCGTCCAATGCCGCGACGCCGGGGAGGGTTTTGCCTTCGAGGAGTTCGAGCGAGGCTCCGCCGCCGGTGCTGCAGTGCGTGACTTTGTCGGCGACGCCGAACTTTTTGGCGGCGGTGGCTGTGTCGCCTCCTCCCACGATCGTGATGGCTCCAGCGGCGGTGGCTTGGGCGACGGCGGCGGCCATCGACTTCGTGCCTTCGGCGAATTTTTCGAATTCAAAGACGCCGGCGGGGCCGTTCCAGATGATGGTTTTGGCGCGGGCGATTGCGTCGGCGAAGATTTGGCGGGATTTGGGTCCGCAATCGAGGCCTTCGAGGCCATCGGGGATTCCGGATTTGTCGTCGGCTGAGCCGGTGGTGGCGTCGGGGGAGAATTTGTCGGCGGTGATGTAGTCGACGGGGAGGTGGATTTTCACGCCGCGGGCTTTGGCTTTTTCCATCAACTCGGCAACGATCTTGGCGCCTTCGGGGTCGAAGAGGCTGTTGCCGATCGGCATGTTCTCGAGGACTTTTTTGAAGGTGTAGGCCATTCCGCCGCCGATGATGATTTCGTCGGCTGTCTCGATGAGGTTGCGGATGAGCGGGATTTTGTCGGCGATTTTCGCGCCGCCTAGAATGGCGAGGAGCGGGCGCTTCGGGTTGTCGAGAACGGCGGAGAAGGCGTCGAGCTCCTTCTGCATGAGGAAGCCGGCGACTTTTGGGAGGGCCACGCCGACGACGGACGAATGCGCGCGGTGGGCGGTGCCGAAGGCGTCGCTGACGAACACATCGCCGAGCTTCGTGAGGCTCGCGCGGAAGGTCTCGACATCATGGGGCGCGGCCTTGGTCGAAGTGCCGTCTTCGTTTTTGGCTTTGCCTTCCTCCTCGATGTGGAAGCGGAGATTTTCGAGGAGCGTGACTTCGCCGGGCTTCATGTGGGCGCAAGCGGTCTCGACTTCGAGGCCGACGCAGTCCTCCAGAAAACGGACGGGGCGACCGAGGATTTCGGCGAGTTTTTCAGCAACGGGCTTGAGGGAGTATTTGGGCACATGGCTGCCATTCGGGCGGCCGAGGTGGCTCATCAGGACAACCGAGGCGCCTTGGTCGAGAGCGTGCTGGATGGTGGGAACTGCGGCGACGATGCGTTGGGTGTTCGTGATCGCGCCAGTGGCTTTGTCTTGGGGAACATTGAAATCGACGCGCATGAGAACGCGTTTGCCGGAGAGGGAAATGTCTTTGATGGATTTTTTCATAGCGGGTGGTGGGTTGGGTGTTTCAAAAAAATGACCACAGAGTTCACAGAGCGCACCGAGGTTTTATATTCCTCCGTGTTCCCTGTGTCCTCTGTGGTCAATCAATCGGATCGTTTCGTTACTTCGAGATCACGCGGACCATCTCGAGGACTTTGTTCGAGTAGCCCCACTCGTTGTCATACCAGGAGACGAGTTTGACGAAGGTCGGGTCGAGCGCGATGCCGGCTTCGGCGTCGAAGACGGAGGTCTGGGTCTCGCCACGGAAGTCGGTGCTGACGACCTTGTGGTCGGTGTAGCCGAGGACGCCTTTCATCGGGCCTTCGGAGGCGGCCTTGATGACGGCGCAGATTTCTTCGTAGCTGGCTGGCTTTTCGAGTTCGACGGTGAGGTCAACGACCGAGACATCGGAGGTGGGCACGCGGAACGCCATTCCGGTGAGTTTTTTGTTGAGGGCGGGGATGACCTTGCCGACAGCCTTGGCGGCGCCGGTCGAGGACGGGATGATATTTTCCAAAATACCACGGCCGCCGCGCCAGTCTTTGCTGCTTGGGCCGTCCACGGTTTTTTGCGTGGCGGTGGCGGCATGAACTGTGGTCATGAGACCGCGCTTGATGCCGAAGGTGTCGTTGATAACTTTGGCGAGAGGAGCCAGACAGTTTGTGGTGCAGCTGGCGTTCGAGATGATGGCTTCGCCGGCGTAGCTGGTGTGGTTCACGCCGAAAACGAACATTGGGGTCTCGTCTTTCGATGGGGCCGACATGATGACTTTTTTCGCGCCGGCTTTGATGTGGGCTTCGGCGGTGGCCTTGTCGAGGAAGAGGCCTGTGGATTCGACGACGATGTCCGCGCCGACTTCGTCCCATTTGAGGGTCGAGGGATCCTTCACGGCGGTAAGGCGGATTTTGTTTCCGTTGACGATGAGGTTGGTGCCTTCGACTTTCACATCTCCTTCGAACTTCCCGTGAACGGAGTCGTAGGTGAGCATGTAAGCGAGATACTCGGGGTCGAGGAGGTCGTTGATGCCGACGATTTGGATGTCTTTGCTGAAATTTTTGACGGCCGCGCGGAAGACCATGCGTCCGATGCGTCCGAAGCCATTGATGCCAATTTTAACCATGATGTTTTCTGTTTTGTTTTTGAGTTTTTAGTTCGGGAGGCGCGCATTTAATTCGCCACCGTGCCTAGCGTCAATCGGGGAATCCACTCATTCGGACAAACTTTGCTGCGAAAATGAGACGCGATCTCACTTGTTGACCCGGGTTTTTGGAGAGCGTAGGTTTCAGCGCTAAATTTTGAAAAGCACACTCGACAGATTGCAAGTGGGCGCGACCGCGAAAATCGAAGAAGTTTCCACGGCTTGCGACCGGGCCGGGCGCATGACGGTGCTGGGGTTCATCCCTGGAAGGATGGTGAAAGTCACCCGCCACGCGCCGCTGGGCGATCCGATCTCCGTCGAGTTGGACGGGCAGGAAATCAGCCTTCGCCGGTCCGAGGCGGCGATCATTTGCATTAGGGAAATCCCAAATTGAGCACTGCCACATCCAGCCCGCCCGCCACGCCGGGCCGCTCCTCCACTGGTCGTCCCCTCGTGGCGCTTGTTGGCAATCCCAACACCGGAAAATCCACGCTTTTCAACCGCCTCACCGGCCTGCGCCAGCACATCGCGAACTACCCCGGGATCACGGTCGAAAAAAAATCTGGCCTCTTGCGGCTCGATGGCGGCGATATCGACATTCTCGACCTGCCTGGTTGCTACAGCCTGACGGCCGTTTCTCGCGATGAGCGCGTGGTCATGGATGTGCTCGGCGGGCGGCAGGGGTTGCAACGGCCCGACCTGCTGGTGTTTGTCGTCGATGCCACGAACCTCAAACGCAACCTCCTCCTTGTCTCCCAATGTGCCGAGCTCGGCATCCCCGCGCTCATGGTGCTCAACCAATGCGACGCCGCAAAGCGCAATGGCCTCCGAATCGACGCCGCGTTGCTCTCGAAAAGGCTTGGCATTCCGATCATCGAAACAGTCGCCACGCGCGGTCGTGGGCTCGAGGATTTGAAAAAAGCCATCCCGGCCGCGCTGGAAAAGCCCTCGCTGTTGCCCCGGATCGAATGGCCCGAGTGCGTCCAACACAGCTGCGTCACACTTTGCAAAGGACTTCGCGACCTTGGGCAGGGGGAGGTCAGTCAAGCCGAGGCGTTGCGTGTGTTATTCGATAGTGACAGCGCTTTTGCCTGCGATGTTCGAGACAAGGTTTGCCTGAAGCAAATGGTGGAAGACGCCCATCGCGAAATTCGCGGCACGGGTCTGAATCCTGGCTCTGCCGAGGCAGTTCTTCACTACCGCCGTCTCGAATCGCTCCTCGATGGCGTGGTTGAAACCAGTGGCCCGGTGGCGCGTTCGCATGATTCCGTCGATGCCCTTCTGCTGCATCGCGTCTGGGGCACGCTGATTTTCCTCGGCGTGATGTATGTGGTCTTCCAGAGCCTCTACTCGTGGGCGGGGCCGTTAATGGATCTGATCGATTCGGCCACCGGAGTGGCGCAGGATTTTGCGCGGCCGCTCTTCGGGGGGATGCTAACACTCGAGAGCCTCGTGTGCGATGGCATCATTGCCGGAGTCGGCGGCGTTCTGATTTTCCTGCCCCAAATTCTGATCCTCTTTTTCTTTATTTCGCTCCTCGAGGACACCGGCTACATGGCGCGTGCGGCGTTTCTCGTGGACAAACTTTTCAGTTGGTGCGGGCTCAACGGCCGGAGTTTCGTGCCGCTCCTTTCCAGCTATGCCTGCGCGATTCCCGGCGTGATGGCTGCGCGCACGCTGTCCGATCCCAAAGCCCGCCTCACCACGATTCTCATGGCTCCCTTCATGAGTTGCTCGGCCCGCCTGCCCGTCTACATCCTGCTCATCGGAACCTTCATCGAGCCGGTCTACGGGCCGATTGCGGCGGGGTGGGCGTTGTTTGCGATGCACTTCGTCGGCCTCGCGCTCGCGTTGCCCCTCGCCTGGGTGCTCAACAAATTTTTCCTCAAGCTCAAGCCCCAGCCGTTCATTCTCGAAATGCCCGCCTACCGCGTGCCGACCCTGCGAAATATCTTCCACCGCATGTGGGAGCGGGGCCGCGAATTCGTCGTCCGCGCCGGCACGGTTATCCTCGCTTTTTCAGTCATCATCTGGTCGCTCCTCTACTTCCCGCGCGACCAGGCTCTGGAGGAAAAAACCATGCAGGCCTTCGTCGAACAGGCCGAAGCCAGCACAACGCCGCAAGCCGTCCGTGCCGAACTCGAAAATCCCGAGTCCCAGCTCTCGCTTCGACTGGCACACCGCATCGAGTCCGCCCAAATCGAGCAAAGCTACCTCGGCCGTTTTGGCCACGCCGTTCAACCCGTCTTCGACCCCGCCGGCTTCGACTGGAAAATCACCGTCGGCGTCCTCTCCAGCTTTCCCGCGCGTGAAGTCATCATCGCCACGCTGGGAATTATCTATAATCTCGGCGCCGATGTTTCCGAAGGCTCCGAGGATTTGCGCACGGTGCTCGTGAATGAAAAATGGACCTCCGGCGCGCGGCTCGGTCAACCAGTCTACACACTGCCCGTCGTGGTCGGCATCATGGTTTTCTTCGCCCTTTGCATGCAGTGCGGTGCCACCGTCGCCATCATCGCCCGCGAACTCGATTGGCGCTGGGCCACTTTCTCATTCTTCGCTATGACCACACTCGCCTGGCTCTCCGCCGTGGTCATCTATCAAATCGGGAGCCGTCTCTAACCTGCCATGAGTCTACTTGAAGCCGCCATCGTCATTTTTCTGATCACGCTATCGCTGTCTTTCCTCCTTCGCGGAGTCTGGAAAAAAGTCCGCGCCAACCGCGAGGAAACCTGCTGCCGCGGTCGCTGCGGATGCGCCGTTTCCAAAAAAGCCGCCGCGGCCCGTCGATGAGTTTCGATCTCTCAGGTTGCCACCTCTACGGCATTCTCGACATCGGCTATGTGGAGCCTGCAAAGGCTGTCGAAACCACCCGCGCCATGCTCGCTGGGGGAGTTCAAATCCTCCAACTCCGCGCCAAAAAACTCCCCCCCGCCGAAATCCTCCCACTTGCCCAAAACCTCGCCCCGCTCTGCCGCGCCGCCGGAGTTCCACTTATCCTTAACGACCACCCCGAACTCGTCGGCCCCTCCGGCGCGGATGGAGTTCATGTCGGCCAAGACGACCAATCCGTCGCTGAAGCCCGCCGCCTCGTCGGCCCCGGCAAGCTCGTCGGCCTCTCCACCCACAGTCCTGCGCAAGCCCGCGCTGCCTTCGAGCAAAAGCCCGACTACATCGGCTTCGGTCCACTTTTTTCGACTCCCACCAAGCCCGACTACACGCCCATCGGCACCGCCGACATCGCCGAGATCCACCGCGATGCCCCCCTCCCAATTTTCTGCATCGGCGGAATCAAACTCGAAAACCTCCCCCAAATCCTCGCCTCCGGAGCGCAACGCGTCGTCATCGTTTCAGGAATCCTGCAAGCCGTGGACATTCCGGCTTACTGTCTGGAAAGCCTCCGTCTCCTGCTAGTCAAGAGCCGCTCAGAAAATTGACATCCATTTTGGATGCATTAAGGGTTCGTTATGGCAACGCTGACCTTGAAGGATGTTCCTCCGAAATTGCACTCGGCTCTTCGCAAGCGCGCCGAAAAAAACCGGCGCTCACTGAATCAAGAAGTTCTCTTCTGCCTGGAGCGGATCGCTGGCGTGACCAAGTCGGAAGGTGATGCCCGGCGCGAGTGGTTGCAGGCATCGGAGCAGGGCTTAATGGCTGTTTGGAACAATCCCGAGGACGATGTCTACAATGACCTTCTCAAGAAATGATATCGTTCTGCTGCCGATTCCGTTTTCGGATTTGACCAGTTCCAAAGTGCGTCCCGCCGTAGTTGTCGGCATGGCGCCGCATCATGGAGACTTGTTTCTCGCTCCGATCACATCCCGTGTGAATCAAGGAGAGTTTGCTCTGAAAGGTTGGCGGAGTTGCGGGCTTAATGTTCCCAGTGCCGTGAAAGGACAACTCGCCACTGTGGAATCCAAGTTGGTGCGAAAGAATGTTGGAAAGCTCTCGGAGGCTGATGCGGAAACCCTCGACCGGCATATCAGTGAGTGGTTGGAACTTGACCGGTGAGATGATTCTGATGCGTGGAAACTGGCGGTGAGGGAGGGATTCGAACCCTCGGTAGCCTTTTGGACTACGGCGCTTTAGCAAAGCGCTGCTTTCGACCACTCAGCCACCTCACCAATTTCAGAGGCGCAAAGATAAACACCAAACGCGCGGGAGGTCAAACGCTCGCTCGCTGGCTTGCACCTAGGCGTCGCGTCTCTAAAGTGCCGCGATGATTTCGATCCGCGAGGACTTCCATGGAGCCGAAGCCTCGCCGTTTCAGCTCGAGGTGGAGGACATTTTTTCCGAGACTGGTCGGCTTTCCAAAGGAGGAGGTTTTGAATACCGCGCCGAGCAACAGCGCATGGCGGGTGCCGTCGCCCGGACCCTGGAAACCGGATCGCATCTGGTGGTCGAGGCCGGCACAGGCGTTGGAAAGTCTCTCGCGTATTTGATCCCTGCCGCGCTCCACGCGATTCGCTCAAAAAAGAAAGCCGTCATTTCGACCCACACGATCGCGTTGCAGGAGCAGCTCATGTTCAAAGACATTCCGCTCGTGCAGCAAATCCTCCCCGAGGAGTTCGAGGCGGTGTTGCTGAAAGGCCGTCAGAATTACCTCTGCACGACCCGGCTCGCTCGCGCGATCGCACAGGCGAAAGATTTGTTCACCTCGCCGCAGCACGCCGAGCTGGAGCGTATCCGCGAGTGGAGTCTTTCGACAAAGGACGGCTCGCTGAGTGATTTTCTCGAGCAGCCCGATCCGGCGGTGTGGGAAGAGGTGCGGAGCGAACAGCATCTTTGCACGCCGAAGACCTGTGGACCGGCGAGCGGATGTTACTACCAATCGCTCCGCCGCCGCGTGGCGAATGCGCGGATGGTGGTGCTGAACCACGCGCTCTTCTTCACGCTTCTCAACGGAGTGGATGATGCCGAGAACCGCACGGGAGGCCTGCTTTTTGCGAACGACTTCGTGGTTTTCGACGAGGCCCACACGATGGAAGAGGTCGCTGCGCGCCACATCGGGATGGAACTTTCCCAGCTCGGATTGCGTCGATCGATCCAGCGGCTCTACAATCCGCGGAACAAAAAAGGTCTCTTCCAGATTTTGAAAAACGGCCCGGCGTGTCGTGCGGTGTCGGATATCTTGCCGGTCGCGGACGGGTTTTTCAGCCAGGTCGCGGCGAAGTGCGAATTCAAGAAAGGCCGGGAGTTTCGCATCCGCGAGGCCGGCTTGGCCGATGGCAACGAGGTTTGCGGAGCGCTGGCGCGACTCGGTGAGTTGATCGGGGTGGAGGCCGGAAAGTGCCAGGACGAAACGCACACCGCTGAGTTGCAGGATGCCGCGCGCAAGCTCCGCGAGGCGCGCTCGGGGATTGTGGATTTTTTGGAGTTGGAGGATCCGGGGCAGGTCTACTGGGTCGAGCAATACGGCCGCGCCGAGCAATTCTGCACGCTGCGCGCCGCGCCGGTGAATCTCGCCGACGCCCTGCGGCGCCTGCTTTTTCGCGAGGGGGCCTGCACCGTTCTCACCAGCGCCACGCTCTCGATTGGAACTCCCGATTTGTCATACTTCCGCAATCGCGTTGGCGCCGAGGATGTTATGGCGTTGCAAATCGGCAGCCCGTTCGACTACGAGCGGCAGATGTCGCTCCACCTCGTGGAGAAAATGCCGGAGCCGAAGTCGCCCGACTACGAGCCCTCGCTGGCCAAGTGGATATTGCATTTCACCGGGGAAAGCCAGGCGCGGGCGTTCGTTCTTTTTACGAGCTACCAGACGATGCGCTCGGTCGCGGAGTTGGTGGAGCCGGAGTTCGAGAAGAAAGGCTGGCAGCTCCTCGTGCAAGGCGGCGGGATGCCGACGCAGCGCATGGTTGCGGAGTTTAAGGAAAACCCGCACAGCGTCCTCTTCGGCGTGTCGAGTTTTTGGACGGGTGTCGATGTGCCCGGCGAGGCGCTTTCGAATGTGATCATCACGCGGCTGCCCTTCGCCACGCCCGACCACCCACTCACCGAGGCCCGGCTTGAGGCGATTGAGGCCGAGGGTGGACGGGCATTTGAGAGCTACTCGCTCCCCGAGGCGATCCTCAAACTTCGCCAAGGCGTCGGCCGCCTGATCCGCAGCAAGTCGGACACCGGCACGATCGTGATCCTCGACAGCCGCATCCTCTCGAAGCCTTACGGTCGCTCGTTTCTCCGTGCGATGCCGAAGTGTCCGGTGGAAATTCATTGAGAGGAACTGCTTGACGAACCCCGGCTTCGGCCGAAATTTCCCAGCTTCCATGAATCTTTTTGTAAAACCCGGATGCCCTTGGTGCGTCGAGGCTGTGAGTTGGCTCGAGAAGCGCGGGTTGGCGTTTCGTGAGATCGATGTTTTTTCCGAGCCGGGAGCTTTTGATCGCATGCGCCAGATTTCCGGCCAAAGTCTCGCGCCCACGCTGGAGCTGGCAGATGGGACCGTGCTGCCGGATTTCGATGTCGCGCAGTTGGAACGATTCTTGAAGGAACACTCGATTCTATGACTTCCGAGATTCTAGTCGTCCTCGGCGTCGGGGTGCTCTCGTTCGCCTTTCGCTCGATCCACCACCAGGTCGCCTTTCGCCTCGGCACTTTCGGTTTGGTGATCACCTCATTTCTTGCGGGTTGGCTTCTTGGTGGGAGCATGGTGTTGGGCGCGGTCTTCGCTTCCACTTGGTTCCTGCTCCCATGGCTGGAAATCCTCACCCGCGTGCGGCGTTTGCGGTTGCCGATTCATCGTTCTCTGGAAAAATCCCCTCCACCGCCGGCGAGCCGCTTTCCGGGATTAGGCGATCTTTCCGATGAGTTGGAGGCGATTGGTTTCGAACATTCGGATGATGTCAATTGGAGTCATGACGAGATGCGGCAATTCTACCGACTTCTCTACAATGCCGAGCACCGCACGGCCGCTGCGATCTGCCTCGTCGAGCAGGGGGCGCTTTCTTTTTTCTATGTGACGCTCTCCTCCCGCGCCGCCGATGGCCGGATTTTTATGACCTGGAATTATCCGTTTTCCTACGGCATGCATCTCCTCCCAAACATGGTCGCGAACCGCATCGACGATGATTTGGAGGTTCAAGAACTCGCCACCGCGCACAAGGATTTCCTCGTTAAATCCGAACTCGCTGGCGCCGATCTCGCGGTGCGCGAACTCCACGATCTTCGTCCGGAATTTGAAAAAGACCTTCGCCTCCAAATCGAGCACAACCTCGCCCGAGGCATTCTCGCTCGCGATGGCGAGAAATTGATCCGCTACTCGGTGCGGGGTTGGTTTTTTCTGTGGGGGCAATTCCTGCGGGAGTTTGTGAAGTTCAGCTGAGGCGAATGAATATTCGGACGCTTCTTCTTTTAGTAGCCATCACGCTCGTCTCGGTGGGGGTCTGGCTCAAAATTGTGGAGCGCCGGGAAATCCTCCGAATGCTCGAGGAGCAGCGCCGCTTGATTCCGCAGTTTGATCCCAATGCTGTTGCCGAGGTTTTGGTGAAAACCAATTCCGACACGGCGACGCTTCGGAAGACCCCTTCGGGTTGGGTGCTGGTTGAATCCGGCAACCAGCCTGCCAACCTCGCGGCAATCGGTGACCTCGTTCAGCGACTTCGCGGTTTCGAATCCCGAGAAAATATCGCGGTATCGCCTGCGCAGTTCGATTCCTTTGAGCTTCTCGAGCCGGATGGAAAAGTGGAAGGAGCGGGAACGCTTGTGTCGCTGAAAGACCAGAATGGCGTCGTCCTTGCCTCCGTCGTGGTGGGCAAAACCTCCTTCAGCCCGCCCGATCTCGTCTCGCAATTTCCTCCCAAGCCGAATGGCCGGTTTATCGTGGTCCCGGGATCACCGGGACCTGTGCGCTTGGCTGCCGAGGGTTTCGAAAAACTCAGCGCGAAGCCCGAGGCTTGGCTGGATCGCCCGTAGCCCGATCGATCAGAGCGATTCGGGGGCGTTCAAAAACTCGCCAATCCGTTTGAGCAAACGCCCGGCGGCCCCGCCGTCGAGCACACGGTGGTCGAAGCTCAAGGTGAACATCGCCTCGACGACAGGAACGAAATCTTCGAGCGCTGGATCCCAGTTTGGAACGGTGCGGCCGACGCCCATGCCCAGAACGAGGGTTTGCTCGGGCAGAGGAATCGGCGTGGCAAAGGTGAGACCGAAAGTGCCGTAGTTCGTCACTGTGGCGATGGAATTTCCCGTATCGGATGGTCCCAAGCGGCGCTGGCGGGCAAGTTCCACAAGGCGGTGGTAGCGCGAGGCAAGTTCTCCGAGATCGTATTGGTCGGCATTCCGAATCACGGGCACGAGCACGCCATCCTCGGCTTCCACGGCAAATCCGATGTCCACCGATGGCGGGTGGATAATGCTCTCGCCGATCAGTCGGCCGGCTGGAGCGCTATTCTCGGCAAGGGCGAGGGCCAGGGCGCGAAGGGCGTAGAGGGCCGGGCCGGGCTTGGCGGGATGCGATTTGCGGTGGGCGAGAAGTTTATTGAGTTGGACGGGGGTGCCGACGGTTGCAAGCGGACGGGTGCAACTGCGAATCATCGCGTCGGCCACGGCTTTTCGCATCGGCGAGGCGGGCGTGATTTTATTTTTCTCAATGCTCTCCAAGAAGCGCTCGAGGTCTTCGATGGTGACGCGGCCGCCGGCTCCGCTGCCAGCGATTCCCGAAAGGTCGGAGGCGCGGAGGCCGAGTTCGACCATGCGGGCTTTCATGCGAGGCGACATGTAGGTGACGCCCCCCGCGTGGGCCGGAACGGGCAAGCCGCCGGGCACGGTGGGTTCCACTTTTTGCGGGGGAGGGGAGTGATTTTCGACTCGTTTCTTGGCAGGCTTGCGGCCCGGTTTTTCCACCTCATCGAGTCCAAGGCGCTTGGCTTCCTCGGCACTGATTTCGATTTGGCCGAGGATTGCGCCGACGGGATAGCTGGTGCCGACCTCGGCGGTGAGTTCTTTGATCGTGCCGGAGCAGGGGGCGGTGACGGCCATGACGGCTTTATTGGTCTCCACCTCGATCAAGTCGGTGTCGGCCTGAACCGTTTCACCGGCTTTTAAAAGAATGCGAACGATGGTCGCTTCGGCGATCGATTCGCCGAGTTGGGGCATTTGAATGGGAACTTGAGCCATGGTCAGAGGTCGAGTAGACGCCGCGCGGCGGCGGCGATGGTGGAGGCGGTCGGGCGGTGGACCGACCAGAGATCTGGGTGGTAGGGAACCGGCGTGTCCTTGGCATTCACACGCATCGGTGCGGCGTCGAGCAGGCCGAAGCCCTCGGTGGTGACGCGCGAAACGACCTCGGCGGAAACGCCGCCCCAAGGCCATTCCTCGCTCACAACGAGCAAGCGCCCGGTGCGTGCGACGGAGGCAAGAACAGTGTCGGTATCGAGGGGTTTGACGCTGCGGAGATCGACGACTTCGAGTTGGTATCCGTCCTCAGCGAGTTCGGTCGCGGCGGCGAGGGATTCGTGGAGCATCGCACCGTGGGTGACCACGGTGGCGTCGCGCCCGGTGCGGGCGATGCGGGCTTTTCCAATCGGCAGTGAGGTATCGGGGAGGCTTTCGGCTTTGAGATGGTAGTAGAGAAACTTGTGCTCGCAAAAAACAACGGGGTCATCGAGGGCGACCGCCTCGAGGAGCATCGTGTAGGCATCCTCCACCGTGGCGGGAGTGACGACGACGAGGCCGGGCCAGTGGGCGTAGATGGCTTCGAGACTTTGGCTGTGGAATGGGCCTCCGCCCGAGGTGCCGCCGGAGGGCAGGCGCACGACGATGGGGCATGGGACGCCCGTGCGGTAAAAGAGGGTTCCGGCGTGGTTGACGATCTGGTTCAGCCCGCAGGTGGAGAAATCGGCGAATTGCATTTCCACGATCGGGCGAGCGCCTTCGATGGCGGCTCCAATGGCCATTCCCACAATGGCATCCTCGCTGAGCGGGGCGTCCAGCACGCGACCGGGAAATTCAGCGGCGAGATTTTTAGTGGCCTTGAATGCGCCGCCGAAATTTCCGATGTCCTGACCGTAAAGAAATACCCGTGGGTCGGTGGCGAGCGCCTTTTGTTGCGCCAGTCGAATGGCTTCGAGGTAGGTGATCATACGGCGGCGAATTGCTCCCGGTATTCGGAGCGCGAGAGGGCGGCCCAGTCGTCCTCCTCGGCATCTGGTGAGGGTTCGCGGCGCACGCGGTCGGCCGTGGTGTTGACCTCTTGCTCGGCCTCACGGCGCCATTCAGCGAGGTTTTCGGCGGTCTTCCAACCTTGGTCGACGATGTATTTTTCGGCAACGAGCAGGCAGTCGGCACCGACGGCGGTTTTTTTCAAATTCTTGTCGAGATACGAAAAGTCGTCGTGCTCGCCATGGCCGACGAGCCGCAGGAGGCTCGCAACGACGAGCTGCGGACCACCGCCCTCGCGCGCGGCTTGGACGGCTTTGCGAAGGGTCTGGAGGCAATCGAGCAAATCGGTGCCATCGGCCTTGTGGCCCGCGACGCCGTAGCCGGCGGCCTTGTCGAGCAGGTCGGCGCAGGCGTATTGGCGCGAGTTCGGGGTGGAGTAGGCATACTGGTTGTTGGCCACCACGACGACGAGCGGTAGTTTATCCACGGCGGCGGCGTTGAGTCCTTCGTGAAAAGCGCCTGTCGATGTCCCGCCATCGCCGAGGCAGGTCGCGCCGACGACGCCGGATTCGCCACGCAGGCGGCGGGCGAGAAGCCCTCCCGCAACGGCAGGAACCATCGCGCCAAGGTGGCTGATCATGGCGTAGTAGCCTTCCCGCGGTCGGCCCCGGTGGATGTTGCCGTCGCGGCCGCGCATCGAGCCGAGTTGCGAGCCGAGATAGGTGCGAAGCGTGTCGAGAACCGTATCGCCGAAAGCGAGGCGTCCCGCTTGGTCCCGAATGAGCGGAGCAAAAATGTCACCCTTGCGGAGATGGATTCCGGTGGCGGTGCTGAGGGCTTCCTGGCCGCGACCAAGGAAGACCCCGCCCTTGATCATTCCGGCACGGTAGAGGCTCGCGAGTTTTTCCTCCAACACCCGCGACAGAAGCATCACACGGTAGGCCTTGAGGTAATCGGACTCAGTGACGGGTGCGATCGTCTTCGACATGTGGTGTGGGTTATAGAGGGAAGGCAATGCGCCCTGCAAAGCATTCCTTCGTGGAGGCCTGCTGAGTGAGTTGAAAGAGGCCGACGGGAATATCAACGATCCGGGGCGTCGAACGCGAAAATGGCGCGTCAGCGCCCATCGAAAAGCACAAGGTAAGGCGCCCCTCCGGGTCGGAGAACAGACGCCGTCTCTGGATGCAAAGGCGGCGTTGCCTCAAAAGGACTCCCTACTTCTCCAGAGCCTCGGCTATGAGTTCGTCAAGCCCCGGCAACCGGTAGCCGGCACATAGTCTGCGGACCGCATCCCAATCGATGTCCGGATTGCATTTTAAAATCTCAACGATGTCGGCTTTTGATTTGTATCCCCCCGCGTAAAGCTTGAGCGCAATCAAGGGCGGGAACCCGAAATCACCACGGCATCCATCCGATGCCTTCCAAGGATCGAAACCTCATTCTCCCAGAGATCGCCGGGGCGCCTTCGTTCCAATTGGAGGGAGACGCTCTGTCGGCGCCCAAACTTCAGGCGCTGAAAGCGCCGTCTCTCCGACAGGGGCGGCTGCTCCGCCGCAAAAGTGGGACGCCTGCGGCGAGGCATCCCTACCATTTCTTTTCGATTGGCGCTGCCGCGCCGGGGGCGCTTGAGGGCATCAAGGAATTCCGCTCGGGCGCCATTTTTTCGGGAAACAAAAAGCCGGTGCGGATCGAAGGGTGGCCGGGAATCGCCCATTTTTGCGTAGCGGAACCCGGAACGGGTTTCGAAGGCGGCTTGCCCGGCTTGGTCCTCGGCGGTCGAAAAATTTTTCAATTTTCCGCTACGGCGGTGGCGCTGCCGCGTTGCTTGCGCATTGGGCGCAAACTCCACCCGGCGCGTGATGGGCGTGGCAGCGCCTCTCGAAAAATCATGGGATGCCGCGCCGTCGGCGTCCGAGATGAACCCGACTCCCGCTCCGAAAAAACAAATATACAAATTAAAAAGTATCGTTTATCGATACTTCGCTGTGCCTATAAAGTATCCATGGTCTTTGCCATCCTCTTCGCCTCTGCTCTCGCACGGGCAGCTCAAGGACGCGTTGGTGGCCTACGCGAATCCGCGGATGAAGATTTCGCGGATGTTGGCGGCGGGAGAATTGCTTCCGCTGCGTCGCGGTCTGTATTTGCGCGACCGCACGGTCGATCCGTTGACCCTGGCTTCGGCGATCCACGGGCCCTCCTATGTGAGTTTTGAGTCCGCGCTGGCGTGGCATGGATTGATCCCCGAGCGCGTGGAGGAAATCACGAGCGCCACGCCCAAGCAGCCGGTGCGGTTTGAGACTCCCGTTGGCCGCTACCGCTACCGACATGTTCCCGCACGGGTTTTTTCGATCGGCATCGAACGCGTGGAGGATCCCTTGCTCCCGTGGTTGGTGGCCTCTCCAACGAAAGCCCTCTGCGATACCGTGGCCCTCGTTGCCTCGATCCGTGCCCAAAAGGATGTGCGCGCCTGGTTGGAGGGAATGCGGATCGAGGAACTCCCCGCATTGGACCTCGACCAACTCGCCGCGTGTGCCGCGAACTACGGCCGGCCCTCTGTGCGCCATCTCGCCCGGTTTTTTCAAAAAAATCCCCCGACGCCATGATGAACCCCGCGCTCGCCGGCCTGATCGACCGCTACCAACCCCGAACCTCCAAGGATTACGAAAATGCCGTGCGCGAGATCGTGCAGGAGATCGCGCTGCTCGGGTTGTGGCGCACGCCCTTCTACGAGCACGCGGCCTTCTACGGCGGCAGCGCCCTGCGGATTTTTCATGGCCTGCAGAGGTTTTCCGAGGACTTGGATTTCTCACTGCTCCAGCCGGAGCCGGATTTTTCGCTCAAGCGCTATCTGGGCTCCGTCGCGGAGGAGTTGGGGGCCTGGGGGTTCGACTTCCGGGCCGAGGCCATCGAAAAAACCAAACCCTCGCCCATCGAGTCGGCCTTTCTGAAAGGAGGCACGATGATCAACCTTCTGCAAATCGGAGCGCCACCGGAGATCGCCTCGCGCCTGCCGAAGGGGCAACTCCTCCGCATCAAGCTGGAGATCGACCTCAACCCGCCGCCCGGCGCGGCCACAGAAACCCTCGCCCGCCTCGTGCCCACGCCGCACCAGGTGCGGGTTTACGACCTCCCAAGTCTTTTCGCCGGGAAGCTCCACGCGGTGCTGTGCCGGAATTGGAAGAGTCGCGTGAAGGGTCGCGATTTTTACGATTTCCTCTGGTATGTCGGCCGGGGAGTTTCGCCGAACCACCCTCATCTGGAAGCCCGCATGCGCCAGTCCGGGGATTGGCCGCTAGAAACGCCGCTCGATGCCGACGGTCTTCGCCGAAGGCTGGAGGAGCGATTTGCCGCCGTGAATTTCGATCAGGCGAAAGAGGACATCGCCCCCTTTCTCAAAGACCCGCGCGAGTTGAGCCTGTGGAGCCCGCAATTTTTCGCGCAATGGATTCCGCGGATTCCCATCGGCGCGGCAGCGCCTTTCGAAAATCATTGGTAGGGACGCCGCGCCGTCGGGATCCCACTTTTGCGGCGAAGCCGCGTCTATCTAGAAACAGGCTTTCTGCGGTTGCGAAGAAAATGAAACTCAAAAAAAATTGCCCTCTCTAAACCTTGGTATAATTTCAAGCGCTTAGTTCATATTTCCCTAAAAAAATCAGGGCCTTATACTCATTAATTCATAATAAGCCATCATGAAGCCCATTCCGATTATTACAGCTCTACAGCTCTACTGCTCGGATTGCTTTTTCTGCCCAGCGTCGAGGCTTTGGATGTGAATGTGAATCTCGGCCAGAGTGGGGCGAATTCCGGTCTTGACGCCTCAAATCCCCGTTGGTGGAATTTTACGATCTCTAATGCTGGAGCGGCAGCAGGATTGGTCGTGGTGACTGGTAATATCACGATTAAAAAGAATCAATCTGCGACAAATCCCGTGATCTTTACGCTATGGTCTGGCTTCACGATCAACGGCTCCACGGCTGGGAATACGCAGTTGGCATCCTTAAGTATGTCGGCTGCGAGCTTCACGCAGCAATTCACCCCAACGATTTTTAGTTTCAGCCCGGTGCCCTTGCAGCTTGGTGCGGGCGCATACTCCTTGACGCTGACAAATACGGATAGCGGTGCTTCTAATACGGGCTACGGACTTAAATACAACGATATCGTCGTAATGACCGACACTAGCGGAACGGCGCTATCAGCAAGCTTGTATGCTTCCGCTGGCTCAAACCCCACTCCGTATCCAACCCCAACCCCCGCTCCCACAGCAACACCTGGCCCCACTCCAGTGCCTGAACCAAGTCAGGTTCTGGCTTCGCTCCTGCTGATCGCCGGAATGTCGGTCTATTGTTTTTTGAGGCGGAAAAAACAATCGAGCGCCGCCTGAATTTACCTGCTCTGTGGGCTCCAAAAAATCTGACGGCCGAGTGCGCCCAAACCTTCCGGATCTCGACGACGAGGATTTTCCTGCCCTACCACCGCCGCCTCCAACGCCGCGCTGGAGGGTCATTTTTTTAGGAGTTTGGCGACATCGAGGGTTGCTTGCCGTTGTCACGGGGTCGTTGCTTCTTGTTTTTTGGGGAATTCCCGCCGGCTGCTCGGCAGTAGTGAATTATGTGGAGACTCGGCAATCCCGAGAGTTGGCACGCCTCGGAGCCGAGTATATGGCCAAGGGGGATCGGGAATCGGCACGCATGAGCGCCCAAACCTCGCTGCGACTTCAGCCGAAGAATGCCGACGCCCTTCGGATTTTGGCCCAAATTCTCGGATCGGAGGGGCGCACGGGGGAGGCGTTGGAGGTTTACCAAAAGCTCGGCGAAACAGGTCAGGCGACGATGCCGGAATTCAAGACCTACGCCGTGACAGCCTCCAAGGCAGGCTACACCTCGATCGCGGATTGGATCGGTGGGTGGGTGGCGCAGCAAGGCGAGCCGGATTTTCCCCATCTCATGAGGGCTACGACGCTGGAATCCGAGGGTCGCATCCCGGAGGCGAAAGCGGAGTATCGGCTCGCGCTGCAAGCGGTGCGAAACGACCGCACGAAGCGAGCCATGGCGAGATTTCTTCTCGCGAACTCGGACCTCGGTGAGTCCGATGCGCAGGTTTTTGAACTCCTCGAAGGCATCACCAAAAACAACGGCGATGCGGGGCACGAGGCGTTGCTTGTCGGCCTGCTCTCCGGCGTGGTGCCCGCTGGCAACCGCCCGGAATGGCTCAACCGCCTCCGGGCGCACCCTTTCGCCAACGAACAAAGCTTCGCCGTGGCGGATGCAATCGAGGTCGAGGCCGATCCCGCAGCAAAGCCCCGTCTCGTGGCGGAGATGATCCAGCGTGTTTATGGAAAATCCCTCGAGGATCGACTGCTCACTGGCCGCTGGTTGCTCCGCCACGGCGAAGCCGCACAAGTCGAAAAGATTTTGCCACTCGACCAAGCTCAAAGCCGCGCCGATGCCTTCGTGCTCTGGATTGAGGCTCGGGCCGCCGCCGGGGATTGGCAGGCGGTGCTCCATGCCGTCGACTCGAACCCTCAGGCGTTTCCTCCCGGGATGCGGCTATTACTCCGTGGGCAGGCATTGAAAAAAATCGGCCGCCCCGGCGAGGCTCGTTCCGACTATCTCCGCGCCATCTCCGAGTGCGGCGGCAACCCTTCGCTGTTGATTCCCGCGCTCGCTTTTCTGCAAAGCGATGGAGAGGGGGAGATTTTCCGGCAATACAGCCAGCCTTTGCTCGCCAATGAAGCCACCGCCCTGACGACGATCCAGCAACTTGCGCCGGCCCTGCAACAACGCGGCGATGCCCAAGCCGTGCGCGATTTTCTACAATTCGCCGCCGATGCCGGTCCGCTGGCCACCTATTCCGCATTGCAAAACGAAATGGCCTACCTCGACCTCGTTCTCGGCAAGCCGGTGCCACTCGCCACGCTGGAAGAGCGCGCGAGGAACTTCTCCGACGACCCCGCATTTCACTTTACCCTCGCGCTGGCCCAACTCCGCCAGGGCCGCAAAGCCGAAGCGCTCGCCACGGCAGGAGCCCAAAAACTCCGCGCCCGCGATCTGGCCCCGCAGCACCAACTCATCCTCGCCTGTATCCTCGCCGCCAATGGCCAAACGGAAAAAGCCACCCGCATCCGGCAAATCCTCCAAATCGCACCCCTCACGCGCCAAGAGCGCGAGCTTTTGGCCAAATATCTCCCGTGAACCGCGCGCCGAATGATGCTGTAAATTGATTGTCCAGCCACACGAGCTGACTTTAGTTTTTTCCCATGCTGCTGGAGGGCGGGTGTCTGGAATGGCAGCGTGAACGACACCTAAAAGCGCACAAAATTTGATCACTTTTAGACTTCTGGAATGTAGTGCGGGCGTCCCGCCTGAGATTTGGGCGCCGACGGAGCGTCGCCCTCCAATTTTTCAACGCGCTGGCGCGGGAGCGCCTATCGAAAACAAAGGTAGGGACGCCTCGCCGCAGGGGGCCCATTTTTGTGGCGAAGCCACCCTTGTCGCTTACAGCTTGGCGAGGATTTGGTTGAAGGTCGCGCTCGGGCGTAGGGCGGCGGCGGCTTTGGTGTCGTCGGGCAGGTAGTAGCCGCCGACATCGGTGGGCTTGCCTTGGACGGCGGCGAGTTCGGCGACGATCATCTGTTCTTTTTCGGAGAGTTCCTTCGCGATGGGGGCGAAGGTCTTTTTCAACTCCGCATCCTTGTCCTGCGCGGCGAGGGCTTGGGCCCAGTAGAGCGCGAGGTAGAAATGGCTGCCGCGGTTGTCGAGTCCGCCGACTTTTCGGGAGGGGGAGCGATCGTGCTCGAGGAGTTGGCCGGTGGCGGCGTCGAGCGTGTCGGCGAGGACCTTGGCACGGGCGTGGGATTGGGTGTCGGCGAGGTGCTCGAACGACGCGGCAAGGGCGAAAAATTCGCCGAGCGAGTCCCAGCGCAGGTAGTTTTCTTCGAGGAATTGCTGCACATGCTTCGGTGCGGAGCCGCCGGCGCCGGTTTCGAAGAGGCCGCCGCCGTTCATGAGCGGAACGATCGAGAGCATTTTCGCGCTCGTGCCGACTTCGAGGATCGGGAAGAGATCGGTGAGGTAATCGCGGAGGACATTGCCGGTGACGGAGATCGTGTCCTGCCCCTTGGCGAGGCGTTCGACGCTAAAGCGGCAGGCTTCGGCGGGCGGGAGGATGCGGATGTCGAGCCCGGCGGTGTCGTGGTCCTTGAGGTAGGTTTCGACCTTCGCGATGAGTTGGGCGTCGTGGGCACGCTTGGCATCCAGCCAGAAAATGGCGGGATCGCCGGTGGCGCGGGCGCGGCGGACGGCGAGTTTCACCCAGTCCTGGACGGAGGCGTCTTTAGTCTGGCAAGCGCGCCAGATATCGCCCGTTTCGACTTGGTGCTCGAGGAGCGTTTTGCCCTCGGCATCCACGATCCGGACGGTGCCATCGGCGGGAACTTGGAAGGTTTTATTGTGCGAACCGTATTCCTCGGCGGCTTTGGCCATGAGACCGACATTGGGCACGGAGCCCATGGTCTTGGGATCAAGCGCGCCATTTTCGCGGCAAAAATCAATCACGGCCTGATAAACCGACGCATAGCAACTGTCGGGAATCACCGCGAGGGTATCCTGTGCATTTCCCTCGGCGTTCCACATCTTGCCGCCATCGCGGATCATGGGGGGCATCGAGGCGTCGATGATCACATCACTCGGCACATGGAGGTTTGTGATGCCTTTGTCAGAATTCACCATCGCGAGTGGCGGGCGCGCGGCGAGGGTGGCTTGGAGATCACCCTCGATCGCGGCTTTTTCAGCGGCGGGGAGTTTTTCGATCTTGGCTAAGAGGTCGCCGAGGCCGTTGTTGAAATCCACGCCCAGTTTGTCGATCGCAGAGGCGTGGCGCGTGACGAACTCGCCGAGAAAAACCTTCACTGCGTGACCAAAAAGAATGGGGTCCGAGACCTTCATCATCGTCGCTTTGAGGTGGAGCGAGAAAAGAATGCCGGCTTGCTGCGCGGCTTCGATTTGCTTGGCGAGAAAGGCCTGGAGGGCCTTGCGGGACATGAAGGTCGCATCCAAAACCTCGCCGGCTTGAAGTTTCAGGTCGGCTTTCCAAACCACCGGAGCGCCGCCGGCGGTGGACACGAATTCAATCCGGGCGGTTGTCGCGGCAGGCAGGGTGGTGGATTTTTCGTTCGAGAAAAAGTCGTCGCGTCCCATCGTCGCCACGCGGGTCTTCGAGTCTTTCGACCACGGAGCCATTTTGTGCGGGTGCTTGCGGGCGTAGTCCTTCACGGCCTTTGGCGCGCGGCGGTCGGAATTTCCTTCGCGCAGGACAGGATTCACGGCGCTGCCTTTGACCTTGTCGTAGCGGGATTTTGCGTCCTTCTCGGCGTCATTGGCCGGAGCCTCGGGGTAGTCGGGAACGGCAAATCCCCGCGCCTGCAGCTCGGCGATGGCCGCTTTCAACTGCGGGATCGAGGCGCTGATGTTCGGGAGTTTGATGATGTTCGCCTGAGGCAGGAGAGTCAGCGCGCCGAGTTCGGCGAGGGCGTCGGAGGTTTTCTGATTCTCCGGCAAGCGGTCGGCGAAGACGGCGAGGATGCGACCCGCCAGCGAGATGTCTCGGAGTTCCACAGAAATCCCAGCGTGTTTGGAAAAGGCCTGGATGATCGGGAGGAGCGAGTAAGTGGCCAGAAGCGGGGCCTCGTCGGTCTTGGTGTAGAGAATAGTGGTTGGCTTGGACATGGAACGAAAAGGGCCGTCTTTTAAGGGGATTCCCGCTGGGGGTCAAAGGAAACCATCGGGGCGCTTAAGTTCTGCAGGTAAGAAATGGTGTCGATGCAAAAAGCTTTGCCTCGGGCCGGCGTGGCAACTAATGTTATTCCATGATCGCACAAACCAAGGTTCGTAAAATCGGCAATTCGCTCGGGGTGGTTCTTCCCAAGGAGGCGCTGCAGCAACTGAAGGCCGAGGAGGGGACGATTCTTTATTTCACGGAGTCGCCCGAGTGCGCGTTGCGAATCACGCCGGAGCGACCGGGGTTCAAGGAGTTCATGGAGATCGCCGAGAAAGGTATGCGGAAATACCGAAACACGCTTCGAGAACTCGCGAAATGAACGAACCGAATTGGGTTGATCGACAGGTCTTGATTGCCATCCAAAACGAGTTGCTGAACCGCTTCGGCGGCTTGGCTGGGATTCGTGATGAAGGATTGTTAGATTCCGCCATTAACAAGCCGAAAAACCTTTGCGCCTATGGACAGCCAACCATCTTCGATCTCGCGGCGTCCTATGCGACGGGTCTAGTTAAAAACCACCCGTTTCTTGATGGAAACAAGAGGATCGGATTCATGGCAGCCTATGTTTTTCTGGGGGCCAACGGCTGGAGTCTTGAAGCCACCGAGGAGGAGGCCGTCTTGGAAACCCTTGGACTGGCGGCGGGGGAACGCGCCGAGGCGGATTATGCCGCGTGGCTGGCCCGGAATTCTGTGGAGGTTTAGCTGCTCACTCCGCGGAATTTCAGCGAAGGCGTTGATGGTGGGCGACGACTGACTTTGATGTGGATCAGCGTGGTATTTTAGGCCAAGGAAATCCCGGCTGTCTGGAAGCGTCGGAGCGTGGTGAGGCGGAGGTCGCTTTGGATTTTGGCGATGGCGATGGGGGTTTTGGCTTCGCTCCAGAAGGTGAGTTGGAGTCGGACAGAGTCGGGGCCGATGTCTTGCACCTGCGCGTCGAGGCTTTTGCTTCCAATGATCTGTGGATGGGCGGCGGCTATCTCTTGGAGGATTTGCATGGCCTGCTCGATCGGGGCGGTGGGGGCGATGGAGACGGACATTTCCAGGCGGCTGGCTTGGCTTTGAAGGGTGTGGTTCACAATGGTGCCTTGGAGGATCACGCTGTTCGGAATAAGGATTTCCACGCCGTCGTCGCGGTGGAGTTGGCAGCAGCGGGTGCCAATCGAGGCGACGGTGCCGGCGGAGGTGCCGACTTCAATGAGGTCGCCAATGCGGATCGGGCGTTCGAAGAGAAGAATGAGGCCGCTGATGAGGTTGTTGGCGAGTTGCTGGGCGCCGAAGCCGACTGCGATGGCGGCGGCTCCGCCGAGGAGGGCGAAAATGGTGAGTGGGATTTGGACGGCTGAGAGAGCGATCAGGCTGACGAGGAAGAGGAGGGTGTAGTTTGTAAATTTCTGGACGATCGCGCCGGTGGTGGGGTCGAGGCGCTTGCTGAAGCGGGCGCCCAGCCAGCGGCTCAGGGCGGCAGAGAGGATTCCGCCGACAAGAAGGATCACGAGGGCGGTGAGGAGCATTCCGAGGGTGACCGAACTCGCGCGCTGGATGAGTTGGCCATTCACATAGACCGGGTCGCTGAGAGTGAAGAGCGGGGTTTTCCAGATTTCGACCATCCGCCCGCCGAGGGCGTCCACCGCGAGGTCGAGGAGGGCGGGGCGGGGCGAGCCGTTTGTTGGTTCGGCGGCATGGAGGGAATGCGGCAGCGCAGCGAGCAAAACGGCTGCGGTGGATTTTTGGAAAAGGAATGGTGTTGCCACGGGAAAAAATCGCGTTAGTCTTTGCACCCTTTTCCAAATGAAGCCAGAAATTCATCCCGACTATCAAGAAACCGTGATCGTTTGCGCCTGCGGCGCGACTTATAAAACGCGCTCGACCAAGCAGAACATCAAGCTCGGCATTTGTGCGGCTTGCCATCCGTTTTTCACCGGCGAGCAGAAGTTCGTCGACACCGCCGGCCGCGTGGACAAATTCCAGAAACGCTACGGCACCGTGCGCGCTCCTCGCGCCGCGAAGAAGGCCTAGTTAGCCAAGTCGATTTTTCAAACGGTAAACGGGATCAACGCCCGTTTACCGTTTTTGTTTCTTTATGGATTTCGAGCCATTGGTTGAGCGGAAACGCCGGCGCTTCGAGGAACTCGAGCGGGAAATCGCCTCGCCGGGCTTGTTCGACGACCCCTCGCACGCCCGTGAGGTTTTGCGCGAGCACGGCACGACGAAGGATTTGCTCGCACATTGGGAGAGATTTTCCAAGGCCAGCCGCGAACTCTTGGAAAACCGCGAACTCATCGAGTCGGGTGACAAGGAACTTGCCGAGATGGCCCGCGAGGAAATTTCGCGAATCGAGGCGGAATTGCCGGTGCTCGAGCGGGCGGTGCAGATTGCCCTGCTGCCTCCCGAGCCGGATGAGGACCGCGATGCGATCATGGAAATTCGGGCCGGCACAGGAGGCACCGAGGCCGCGCTTTTCGCCGCCGATCTTTTTCGCATGTATTCGCGCTACGCGGAGTCGCTAGGGCTGAAGATCGAGCCGATGGAATCCAGCTTGGCCGATCTCGGAGGTTTTCGCGAAGTGGTCTTCCGCATTTCTGGCGACGCGGTTTTTCGGCGCTTTCGCTACGAGAGCGGAGTCCATCGCGTTCAACGCGTTCCTGCCACCGAGGCGCAGGGCCGCATCCACACTTCCACAGCGACCGTGGCTGTGATGCCGGAGGCTGAGGAAGTGGATATCGAAATCAAGCCCGAGGATTTGCGAATCGAGGTTTGTCGGGCGGGAGGGCCGGGTGGGCAGGGCGTTAATACGACCGACTCCGCCGTGCAAGTCATGCACATTCCCACGGGCCGCATCGTGCGTTGCCAGGATGGGCGTAGTCAGCAGAAGAACAAAGAGGCCGCCCTCAAAATCATGCGAGCCCGGTTGCTCGAGGACAAACGCCGCGAGGAGGAGGAGAAATACTCCGCACATCGGCGCAGCCTCATCGGCGGCGGGGGACGCGAGGAAAAAATCCGCACCTACAATTTCGCCGAGAACCGCGTGACCGATCACCGGATCAAGCTCTCGCTCTACTCGCTCGATCGAGTCCTAGAGGGCAATTTGGCGGAGTTGACCGATGCGCTGCAAGCCAGCGACATCGAACAACGCCTCAAGGATTCAGGGATTTCGTGAGGTGGCGCGGCCCTGATTTTCGTGATCACAAATGGCTTGCCCGCTCCCAATGCGTGCGCCATCGTCGAACGGCCTGCGGGGCCTTGTTATGAGCTCAGAAGATCAACCTCAGAACCTTTCCGGTTTGGAAATGGATTTGATGAAAAGTTTCCAACCCTCTTGGGTGAAGGAATCCTCGAGTTCGCAAAAAATCTCACGGTTTTCCGAGGATGGCGCAAGAGGCGGCCGGGACGAACGTTTCGCTGATGATGGCGACGACTCCGACTCGCGCCATCGCCGCAAGCCCCCGAAGAGCCAGCGCATCCACCGTCCGCACGGCGGAGATCATCGCAACAAACCCCAGGGCCCAGGCGGCGACAAGCCTCCCGGCCCTTTTGGAAAAAAGCCGCCATTCCGCAAGGACGGTCTGCGCGGTCCCCGTCCCGACCGACCGCCTGCCGAGCCGGTTCACCGCGTTCCCGAGATTCAAGGTTGGGAGTTAAAGTTTCTTCCCGAGCCGCGTGGTGTGGAGGGTTTGATCAAACAAATCAAGACGACCGCGAAGGCTTACGCACTCTTTGAACTCGCCCGTCTCGTTCTCGAAAAATCCCCCCGCTACCTGATCGAGTTTCGTCGCAAGGACGGCCCCGCCTTTTTCCAATGCGTGAAGGACGGCACGCTGTGGTTGAACCGCACCGACGCCGCGAAGTGGATTCTCCAATCGCATCTCGACGCGTTCTACCGGCGCGAAAGTGTCGAGGTCGAGGCACCGAAGGGCCAGTATCCCGTCATCGCCCAATGCGGCATGAGCGGGGTTTTTCTTGGGCCGCCGAACCACCACGACTACCAGATGTGCATTCGCCGGATTCATTCCGAGCGCTACGCGAATGTGCCGTTCGATATTTACAAGACCCGCATCCGCATGCTCCGCGACGAGGAGTCGATCAACAAATGGAAGCAGGAGCAGAGCACGCGCGAGGTTTTCCATCCACTCGCCGCGCCGGAAGGTGCCGAGACTCCCGCGCTCGCCAACCTCGCCGAGGTCGAGGAGCATTTTCTAAAAAACCTCGCCGACGCCGAGATTTTGGAACCCGGCGAGAATTTCACCGTTCCCGGCTCGGCGGCGGTGAACGACTCCGCACCCGCCGTGATCGAATTCACGCGCCGCGAACTCGACAACCTCATCCGCTTCCCGCTGCCCGTCGCGCACCTTCTCGGTCAGGATTTCAACAAAGCCGGACTCCAGATTTTCAAGGCGCACGAAAATATCACTTATGTCTCGGTCGCGCGTCCCCGGCCGCTCGACCGCGTCGCGAACCCCGTTTCGGCCAGCCTCTCGGCCATCCTAGATTACCTCGAGAGCCATCCTGCCGAGCCTCGCGCCAAGCAATGGCAGGCCCTGCTTGCCCAAGTCGTCGTCCCCGAGGAGGCGGACCCCGCTGCGCGCGAGACGGCGTTGTTACGGGATTTTTATTGGCTTCTCCACCAAGGCCATGTTGTGGACTACGCCGTGAAGGGTCTCGAAATCCCGCGCCGCCAGCCCGCCAAGCCACCGACCCTGCCGAAGTCCAAGCCCACCGTTGCCGTCGTGGAGCCGCCACCGACCCCAGCCACGGAAGCCCAAGCACCGCCGCCCGCCCCGACTGCCGTTTTGCCCCAACCCGAAACATCGCCCGTGCCGCCTGAATGATAGGAACGCAGCCATCGATTTTCGGATTAGCCACGATTTTTTGTTGCTGATAAAACCAACCCACCCCAACTTAAACCCGCCGACCCCATTCAAGAACATGATCCATAAACGCCTTCTCGTTGTATCGCAGCTTGTCGTTGCGCTTTTTCTGAGTCCTCTCTTTCTTTCCGGAGCCTATGGGCAAGAGTCCGATTCCGGCCAAGTCGATGATGGCTCCTCTTCAGAGCGCAAGCCCGGCATTACCGTGATTGTCGATGCCACGGGAGAGGTGCAAATCATAGACAAACCCGGCGCGGCTCCACGCCGCGCCAATAAAGGCGATCAAATCCCTGTCCAGGGCACCATCGTCACCGGAGCCGGCGGACAGGTAAACCTCGCCCTTTCTAACGGTGCCTTTTTCCAAATCCTCGAAAACTCCAGCTTTGCCATCTCCCAATTCGAGCAATCTCCCAACGAGTTTATTTTTTCGAACGGCGCCGCCATCACGCAAAGAAAAGCCGAGGAATTCGGTGCGGACGAGGCTGTTGTTAAAAGTTTGGACGCCAGTGAGGAGGCGTGGAACGAACTGCCCTCGGAACCCACCGAGTCGAGCAGCAGCTTTGCCCTCGACTACGGCACAATGATCGGTAAGTCGAAAAAACTCAAACCCGGCTCCGAGATGCAAATTACCACCCCGATCGGTGTGGCCGGGATTCGTGGAACCATCTGGCGCTTGACTGTGCAACGAGTCGGCGGCGCGAATTCCAATCAATTCCGGGGGAATCTCGATGTCTCCGAAGGCCGTGTGGATTTTGGAACTAAGGACGGAAGCCGCTCGGTTCAGGTCAAGTCCGGATTCAGCATGAATGTTCAAGCCGCAGCCCTAGGAAATGGTGCGGCGAACTTCGACTCTATTGGAACCATGCCCCTCTCCGCTGAACGTGCTCAATTGCTCGCCTCCAGTGTCCAAGAAGTCTCGTCGGTGCAAAAAGTTTTCGCTGCGGTCCAAGGCAGCCCGGATGTTTTAATCAGCACCCTCCAAGCTCTGCAAGGGGTTGATGTTAACAACCCGCAAGCGACTGCTGACGCGGTGCTCTCCATGCTAGGTGGTGACGCCGCTCAAACCCAACAGGTGGCTAATATTGTATCCGCAGTTGTCATCACCCGCGCCGAGCCTTTGGCGGCCCCAAGGGTCGTTTCGGAAGTCGTTTCCGCAATCCTTACCCAATCGCCCAACCTGGCTTCCAGCGTCATCCGCGGCGTCGTGGCAACAACCACAATGTCAGCCAACAACGACACCGCTACCGTTGCTTTGTCACAAATCGTAACTCGAGACGCAGTAGCCTCGGCCGCGATCTCTGCCCCTGCCCAACTCGGAGACTTTACGGCTTCCGGCGTAAATTTTGCAACCACCCGCGGATCGGAATCTGTTGCCCCGGCAATATCCAGCGCCATTGTTGGTTCCGCCATTACCGCCTTGCCTGCGCAAGCCAACCTGATTGCAACTGCAGCTGTTAATGCCGCCGCCAGTGCCAACGCCAGTCCCGCTAATATCCAGAATGTCGTTGCTGCCGTGGCGAATTCAGCGGCAGTAAACGCCGCATACGCTGCCATCTCCAACGGCGGAGACCGACAAGCCGCAGAACAAGCCGCTGCCGATGTTGGGGAAGCCCTACGCGAAAGCACGGCCAATACGCAATTTTCTGATTTAGTGGAGTCCGCCACCAATACCTCGGCGAGCCAGCAAGCAGCTACCCAAGCCCAATCGAACTACGATAACGGTGAAACGCCCAACACCGATGGAGGCACTGGAACCCAAGGCGGCCCCGAGGCCTCTGGAGATACAACTTCAAAAACGCAGGTTGATACGCCGAAACCTGTTCTCCCAAATCAACCTCCACCTCCGACACAAGCCACGCCAACGCCTACTCCATCACCGAATCCTAGTAATCTTTAAGCCCCGGTTTTTTGTAAGGATTTTCTAACGGCTTCCTCGAAAAAGGCCGCTTGCGGCGATGCCTACAGCGGCCAGCCACATCAAGTTTTTAGCTGAATTAATCCAAAACAACGGATTTTCCAGAGGATTGCAGGAAAAGCTCTTGATGAACTCCGAGTAATTCAACG
>ERZ889217.180-NODE-180-length-41841-cov-24.061695_pt1 | contig 41841 bp, 37 predicted proteins | sample MGYA00521098_ERZ889217 | MGnify/ENA primary metagenome ERZ889217 (study PRJEB32303, sample SAMEA104408613) | aquatic metagenome | biome: Brackish water; feature: Pelagic; material: water | place: Baltic Sea | collected 2014-06-10T22:04:00 | depth 2,362 m ... | reverse complement strand
GAAGTGCACCGTGATCTTCCGCGGCCGCGAAATCCAGCACACGGCCCTGGCCGAACAGCTGCTCTTCCGCATGGCCAAGGACCTGGAAGAGAGCGCCGAGATCCAGCAGGATCCGAAGCGGGAAGGCCGCAACATGATCATGTTCCTGAGCCCCCGCAAAACCCCCCTGGCCAAGGAAAAGGATGCGGCCATTGCCGCCACCAAGGCCGTGCGCACGATCGAAACCAGCCGCGACCTCAGCCGCGAACCGACCCGGCACTAGGCACCGAGGCCCCGGCGCGCCCCGCTGGGCCAACCGGCCCTTGGTGTGGTTAGTCCTGGGTCAGGCCCCCACCTAGCTGTGGGTCAGTCCTGGGGCTGGGGGCCGCATCTGCCAGGGCCGCAAACAGGCCGAGCATCGCGCTCCAGCCAGAGCGGGATGCTGCTGGGGAAAAATCGGCGTGGGCTTCGCACATGTAGCCGTGGCCAGCCCCAGGGGCCAACAGCAGGCGGTGGCGGGCCGCCTCGGATTCAGCTGGCACGCCGCCATTGGCCGCCTTCAGGGCGGCGGCCACCGCCCTGATCTCCTCGGGCGGGATCAGGGGGTCCTGGTCGCCGCAGAAGCACCACAGCCGCCCGGGGATCTGGGGCACCAGCTCCAGGCTGGGCGGGCCGCCGCCGGGGCGGAAGCTCGAGACCCGGGCGCCATAGAAGGCGCAGGTGGCGCCAATCGCCGGCAGGGTGGCGGCCAGCAGGGCCAGGTGGCCGCCGAAGCAAAACCCCACGCAGCTGGTGGGCCCGGCACTGCCACCGGCCTGGTCCGGGAACGGGTCGCTCGGCCCAGCGGGGCTGGGGCTAAGGGCACCAGTCTCGGCGACGGCCCTAGGCCCCATGACCCAGAACGCAAAACACAAGGGCAGAACACCAGACCCAGGACGCAGGTTGAGGGCCTTTGAGACCCCCGGGGGCGCCAACCGGCACAGCCCGGCACAGGCGCTTATGCCAACGGGGGAATTGTCACCATGACCAAAGCTCCTTATGGTGACCAGCACCAGCTCTGTCCCACTCCGGCGTGCGCTTTCATATCCAACAGGACAGCGACATCCCGGCCTCGACGCAGCTGTACAACCAGATCTGCTTCGCGATCGCGGCTCGCCACTACCCGCCGGGCCATCGCCTGCCCAGTACGCGCCAGCTGGCGATGCAGACGGGCCTGCACCGCAACACGATCAGCAAGGTCTACCGCCAACTCGAAAACGACGGCGTTGTCGAGGCGATGGCCGGCTCGGGCATCTACGTGCGCGACCAGCAAAAGCCCCGCGAAATCAAGCCGCCGCCGGGGATCCGCGGCAAAGCCATGCCCGACATCGATCGGGAGGTGCGCCAGAGCGTTGATGGCCTGCTCAACGCCGGCTGCACCCTGCAACAGACCCGCGACCTGCTGACCCGCGAAATCGACTGGCGCCTGCGCTGCGGCGCCCGGGTGCTGGTCAGCACCCCCCGCGAAGACATCGGCGCCTCGCTGCTGATCGCCGAGGAACTCACCCCCAACCTGGCGGTGCCCGTGGAGGTGGTGCCCATGGAGGAGCTCGAAGCCGTGCTCGAAACCTCCAGCAATGGCACGGTGGTGACCAGCCGCTACTTCCTGCAACCGGTGGAGGAGATCGCCAAGCGCCATGGCGTGCGGGCGGTGGCCGTGGATCTCAACGACTTCCGCCACGAACTCGACCTGCTCAAGGAGCTGCGCACGGGCAGCTGCGTTGGCCTGGTGAGCATCAGCCCCGGCATCCTGCGCGCCGCTGAGGTGATCCTGCACAGCATGCGCGGCAATGATCTGCTGGTGATGACCGCCACCCCGGACGTGGGCAGCCGGCTGCTGGCACTGCTGCGGGCCTCCAGCCACGTGCTCTGCGACCGGCCCAGCCTGCCCCTGGTAGAGCAGAGCCTGCGCCAGAACCGCAGCCAGTTGATGCGCCTGCCCCAGGTCCACTGCGCCCAGAGCTACCTGGGGACCGCCACCATCGACCTGCTGCGCAAGGAAATCGGGCTCCAGTCGGCCGCGTGATGCTCAAGGCATTTCGGGCCGACCTGGCGATCATCAAGGAACGGGACCCGGCCGCCCGCGGCACCATTGAAATCCTGCTCTGTTATCCGGGGCTCCATGCCCTCACCCTCCATCGCCTCAGCCACAAGCTCTGGCGCCTGGGCCTGCCCCTGGTGCCACGGCTGATGAGCCAGCTGGGCAGGCTGCTCACCGGCGTGGAGATCCACCCGGGCGCCCGCATCGGCCAGGGGGTGTTCATCGACCACGGCATGGGCGTAGTGATCGGCGAAACCTGCGTGATCGGCGACAACTGCCTGCTTTACCAGGGGGTGACCCTGGGCGGCACCGGCAAGGCCACCGGCCAGCGCCACCCCACCCTGCGCCAGAACGTGGTGGTGGGGGCCGGCGCCAAGGTGCTGGGGGCGATCACCGTGGGGGCCAACACCCGCATTGGCGCCGGCTCAGTCCTGCTGCGCGATGTGGCCGCCGACAGCACGGTGGTGGGCATCCCTGGCCGGGTGATTCACCAATCGGGGGTGCGGGTCGACCCCCTGGCCCACTCGGCCCTGCCCGATGCCGAAGCGCGGGTGATCCGCAACCTGATGGAAAGGATCGACAGCCTCGAAAATGACCTGGGGCGCCTACAAAGCTGCCTGCTCGAAGTCGCTGCCGGCAGGCCCCTACTGGAACCCTGCCGCGGCCAGGCCCAGAACCTGCGCGACCGCGAAATCATCGAATTTTTGGGGGAGGACAGCCCTGGCCTGCGGGAGCTTGAACCGGGCGCCCCAGCTGGCGATCCCGCCGGGCCCAAGGCGCCCTAGGCCGGATGCCCCACCAGGGGGGCTCAGCCGATCGCGGCCTGCTCGGGACTGGGGGACGGCTGGAACATGAACATCGAATAGATGACATTACGACGCATCCCCGTCATCATCTCCAGGAACATGTCGTAGCCCTCATTTTTGTATTCGATCAGGGGATCCTTCTGGCCGTAGCCCCGCAGGCCCACCGATTCGCGCAGGGCATCCATCGCCTGGAGATGCTCGCGCCAGAGGGTGTCAATCTGCTGGAGGATGAAGAAGCGTTCGGCTTCGCGCATCAGACCGGGCCTCAGCTGCTCCACCTGGCCCTCCTTGATGTCATAGGCATTGCGCAGCTGCTCCTGCAGGAAGGCGTTGAGCTCCTCCACCTGCAGACCGGCTAAATGGTCGGGCGCCATGTCATCGAGCAGGTAGACAAACTCCTTCACCTTGGACACCAAACGGCCCAGATCCCACTCTTCGGGTGGCAGGTCTGGGTTGACGTAGGCAGTAACAATGTCTTCCATGGTGCGCTCGCCATAGCCGATCACCTGCTGCTTCAGCTCCCGACCTTCCAGCACACGACGCCGCTCGGTATAGACGGCCCGGCGCTGGTTATTCATCACCTCGTCATACTCAAACACCTGTTTACGGATGTCGTAGTAATAGGTTTCCACCTTCTTCTGGGCCCCCTCAAGGGAGCGGGTGAGCATGCCCGATTCGATCGGCATATCCTCCTCCACCCGGAAGGCATTCATCAGCCCGGCCACCCGATCGCCACCGAAGATACGCAGCAGGTTGTCTTCCAACGAGAGGAAGAAACGGGTGCTGCCGGGGTCCCCCTGGCGGCCAGCCCGACCACGCAGCTGGTTATCGACCCGGCGGGATTCGTGGCGCTCCGTGCCGATCACATGCAGGCCGCCGGCCGCTCGCACCTGGCCCTCCTCCTGGTTGACCACCAGCTCGTATTCGCCCTTGACCCGGGCGATCAGCTGGCGCAATTGCTGGATGTGGGGGTCCTCGGTGGGGGCCTTCTCGGCCGCCTGGGCAATGCGATCCTCCAGCTCAAGCACGGTGAGGGCCCGATCGCCCCAGGCGGCCACGAGGTCGTGGGCCAGCTCGGAGAGGGAATGCTCGGTGGCATCGCTGAGGGCACAGGGGTAGAGGGCGCCAATGGCACGGGCCTCACTGGGGGGCTGGAAGGGGGCCGCCTGGGCCGCCTCACCAAAGCCGCCGCCCCCGGCCGGGGCCCGCTGCAGGGGCACGGGTGGGCGATGGCCGTCCTCGGGGCGCCCTAACCGGGGCAGCAACACCTCGCGCAACTTCAGGCGCGCCATGTAGTCGCTGTTGCCGCCGAGGATGATGTCGGTGCCGCGGCCGGCCATGTTGGTGGCAATCGTGACGGCCCCGACCCGGCCCGCCTGGGCAATGATTTCCGCTTCCCGCTCCACATTTTCGGGCTTGGCATTAAGCAGGTTGTGGGGAATCTCCTGTTCGGCCAGCAGGGCCGAGAGCACTTCGGATTTCTCCACCGACGTTGTGCCCACCAAAACCGGCCGGCCCAGCTTGTGGATCTCGGCCGTTTCCAGGGCCACGGCCCGCCATTTGGCAGCCTCATTTTTGTACACCTGGTCGGTCCAATCGGAGCGGGATCGCACCCGGTTGGTGGGCACAATCGCCACTTCGAGTTTGTAGGTTTTCTCGAACTCCACCTCCTCGGTTTTGGCCGTGCCGGTCATGCCCGCCAGGCGGGGATAGAGCAGGAAGAAGTTTTGATAGGTGATGCTGGCCAGGGTTTGGGTTTCCGGCTGAATCGCCAGGGCTTCCTTGGCTTCGATCGCCTGGTGCTGGCCATCGCTCCAGCGGCGCCCAGGCATCACCCTGCCGGTGAATTCATCCACGATCACCGCATCGCCTTCGCGCACGATGTAGTTGACGTCCTTAATGAATAGTTCCTTGGCCTTCAGGGCATTGGTGATGTAATGGGCCCAGGGATCAGCCGGGTCGAACAGATCGGCCACGCCCAGCATCTCCTCAGCCTTGGCATAGCCCTCATCGGTGAGGGTAGCGTTGCGTTGCTTTTCATCAACCTCATAGTCGCCTTCCGGATCGATACCGTCCTTGCCGATCTCAGAGGAGCGCACCAACGCGTTAGCCACGTCAACGGCGCGCTGGTATTTCTCCTGGGGCCGCTCCACCTGGCCCGAGATAATCAAGGGCGTGCGCGCCTCATCGATCAAGATTGAATCGACCTCATCAATGACGCAGTAATGGAAATCACGCTGCACCACCTCGGCGATGTCATTCGCCATGTTGTCGCGTAGGTAATCAAAGCCCAACTCGGAGTTAGTGGCGTAGGTGATGTCGCAGCCGTAGTTGCGACGCCGTTCGGCCGGGCTCATCTCCTGCTGGATCAGGCCCACGCTTAGGCCCAAGAAGCGATGGACCTGGCCCATCCACTCAGCGTCACGGCGGGCCAAGTAGTCGTTCACCGTGACCACATGGACGCCGCGGCCGGTGAGGGCGTTGAGGTAGGCCGGCAGGGTGGCGACCAGGGTCTTGCCTTCACCGGTTTTCATCTCAGCGATCTGGCCGGCATGGAGCACCATGCCGCCGATCAACTGCACATCGAAGTGGCGCATGCCCAGCACCCGCTTGCCGGCTTCGCGCACCACGGCAAAGGCCTGGGGCAGCAACTCCGCGAGCAGGGCCTTCTCGCGGTTGCCCTGGCCCGCCACCTTCTCGAGCTTGAGCCGGAACTCGGCGGTAAGACCGCGCAACTCCTCATCACTGAGGGGCTCAACCTCCTCTTCCAGCAGGTTGATATCGGAAACAATCGGCTGGAAGCGCTTCAGCTTGCGGGCATTGGGATCTCCCAGCAGCAGCTTGAGCATGGATCGGGGCCGGCCAATTGGATAAACCCTACCACCGCCAAGCCGTCAGCCAGGGCCGAGAAGCAAGACGGGGCAAGGGTTTTGCCCATTCCAGTGGGCCTTCGGGGCCCGTGCTGGCTACGACGCCTAGGCCCGGCGGCAGCAGCTGCGCTTCAAAGGCGAGGATTTAGGCCATCCGGCCGGCACCCCAGCCCCTTGAGCGACCCTGCCCCGATCCGCCTGATTCGCCATAGCCGGCTCGCCCTGAGATTGCGTTGGCGGCTGGGGTCCCTGCAGGCCCTGCTCGATCACCACAGCTTCTGGGCTAGGGGACGGCAGCGCCAGGACCTGGTAGCCATGCTCAGGGGAAGCCAGGCGGTGGTGAGCGCCTGGCAGGGCCCGCAGCTGGTGGGTTTTGGCCGGGCCAGCAGCGATGGCGTCTTCCGGGCCGTGCTCTGGGATGTGGTGGTGGCGGGCGAGCACCAGGGCCTGGGCCTGGGCCGGCGCCTGGTGGCCGAACTGCTGGACTGCCCGGCCGTGGCTAAGGCAGAACGGGTGTATCTCATGACCACCAACAGTGCCGGCTTCTACGGCCGCCTGGGCTTCAGCGCTAGCCATGCCCAACACTTAATGGTGTGGCACCGGCAACAACAATCAAGCGGATGAAGAGATTCGAACTCTCGACCCTCTCCTTGGCAAGGAGATGCTCTACCACTGAGCTACATCCGCCCACGCACCACAACCCTGAAGGGCGCTGGTGATGGCATCGGTCTGGAACCGACTTAAGGAGCATGCCCTACGGGCCTGCCCCCGGTCAAATCGTTGGGCCGCCCAGACGTTCGCCCCGGTGGCCGGCCCGGGCCTGAACCCGCTGACACCAGTCGCCGTTGGCCAGATACCAATCGACCGTGGCGGCCAGACCCTGCTCAAAATTGTGCCGGGGCTGCCAGCCCAGTTCAGCGCTGATCCGCGCCGGGTCGATGGCATAACGGCGGTCGTGGCCGGGCCGGTCGCTCACCCGGGTGATCAGGCGGCCGTGGGGGGCCGCCGCCGGCCGCCGCTGGTCGAGCAACGCGCAGATCGCCTCCACCACCTGCTTGTTGGTGCGCTCGCCATGGCCGCCAACGCAATAGGCCTGGCCCAGGCGCCCGCGGGTCGCTGCTCGTAACAGGGCCTCGACGTGGTCGTCGACGTAGAGCCAGTCGCGCACGTTGGCGCCATCGCCGTAGAGGGGGATCGGCTCGCCGGCCAGGGCCTTGAGGATCACCACCGGGATCAGCTTCTCGGGGAACTGCCAAGGGCCGTAGTTGTTGCTGCAGTTGGTCAGCACCACCGGCAGGCCGTAGGTGTGGTGCCAGGCGCTGACCAGGTGGTCGCTGGCGGCCTTGCTGGCCGAATAGGGGGAACGGGGGTCGTAGGGAGTCGTTTCGCTGAAGCGCCCCTGGGGCCCCAGGGAGCCGAACACCTCATCGGTGCTGATGTGGTGGAAGCGGAAGCGGGCGGCGCGCTCAGGGGGCAACTGCTCCCAGTGGGCGCGCACCGCCTGCAGCAACTGGAAGGTGCCCGTCACATTGCTCTCGATAAAGGCCCCCGGGCCATCGATCGATCGATCCACATGGCTCTCGGCGGCCAGGTGCAGCACCAGGTCGGGATCGGCCCGCCGCACCGCCTCGGCCGTGGCGGCCCCATCGACCAGATCCACCCGCAGCAGCTGGTGGCGCGGGCCCCCAGGCCCCTCGGCCGCAGACCCCAGGGCGGCCAGCTCCTGTTCAATGCCGGCCAGGTCACTGGCGTAGCCGCATTTATCCAGGTTGAAGACCGTGGCGCCGCTATCGCGCAGCAGGCGCCTCACCACCGCCCCGCCGATGAAACCGGCGCCGCCGGTGACCAGGATGCGGTCCGTGCCGGAGGGGAGCAGCTGGCCCATCAAGCCTTCGTTAATGGTTTGGCGCAGAGTAAGGGGGGGCGATTCCAGGGGCCAAAGGAGACCTGGCCTTCAGGCCCGAGCCCCTGGGGTGGGCCGTAAGTCCGCCACCTGGCCCAACACCTGGGCCAGGGCAGCCCGCCAGCCGAGCGGCTCCAGGCCTAGGGCCGCTCGGCTGGCGGTGCAATCCAGCAGCGAATAGGCGGGCCGGGCCGCCGGAGTGGGGTAGGCGCTAGTGGGGATGGGCCGCACCTGGGCGGCATGCGCCAACAGACCGGCGGCCATGCCCAGCTCGCCGATCGCCACGGCGAAGTCGTACCAACTGGCGGCACCGGCGTCGCTCCAGTGCAGGATCATTGGGGCGCCAGGGTCGGCCCAGGTCCCGATCGCCCGCCAGCAGGCGGCCGCCAGGCCGGAGCTGGCGGTGGGGCAGCCGACCTGATCAGCCACCACCCCCAGGGGTTCGCCGGCCGCCGCCTTGAGGGCATGGAGGCGCAGCATGGTGAGGCAGAAATTGGCGCCCACAGGTCCGTACACCCAGCTGGTGCGCAGGATCCGGGCCCGCCCGGGGCCCAGGGCCTTCAGCACGGCCCGCTCACCCGCCGCCTTGCTGGCGCCGTAGACCCCCAGGGGCTCGGGCGCCTGCTCGGGGCGATAGGGGCTGCCCTGCTGGCCATTGAAGACAAAATCAGTGCTCACCTGCAGCAGCCGGCCACCCGTTTCGGCCAGGGCCTCGGCGAAGGCCTGGGGGGCGCCTGCGTTCACGGCCATCGCCAGACCCGCGTCGCCCTCGGCCCGATCCACGGCGGTGTAGGCGCCGGCATTGAGCAGCCAGTCGGGTTGGTGCTGCCGCACCAGCAGGCGGCAGGCGTCGGCGTCGGCCAGATCGAGGTCACTGCGCCGCAAGGGCAGGAGCTCAACCCCCTCGGGCCTGGAAGCGATCAGGGCCTGGCCCAGCTGGCCGCTAGCGCCGGTGAGCAGCACCTTCATCAGACCAGCACCGTCATGGGAACAACTCGCCTGGGGCCAGCTCCGCCAACAGGAGCGCGTCGCCGTCTTTTTCGGAGAGCTGGGGGCTGGTGCCGCCGAGGGCTGCCAGGGGCCAGGCAATCGCCAGGGCCGGGTCATCCCAACGGATCGCCCGCTCGCACTGCTTGCTCCAGTAATCGCTGGTTTTGTAGAGCACCTCGGCCTGGTCGCTGAGGGTGAGAAAGCCGTGGGCAAAGCCAGCCGGCACCCAGAGCTGCTGGTGGGTTACGGCATTCAAGCGGGTGCCAACCCAGTGGCGGAAGGTGGGCGAACTGCGGCGCAGATCCACCGCCACATCAAAGATTTCCCCAGACACGCAGCGCACCAACTTGCCCTGGGGCTGGGGGGGAAGCTGGTAATGCAAGCCGCGCAGCACCCCTTGGGACGAGCGCGAGTGGTTGTCCTGGAGGAAGGCCACGGGTCCGGCCAGAGCCTCAAAGATGCGCTGGTTCCAGCTCTCGAAGAAAAAGCCACGCCCATCGCCAAACAGCCTGGGCGTGAGCAGTAAGGGCCCCTCCAGGGCCAGGCCACCGCTGCCAATCAGCTGATCAGCCTGCACGGCGTCCGCCCAGGCTGGCCTGCAGCAGGCTGTGGTCGCTGCTGCTTTCCTCGAGCAACTTGATCAAGTAATCGCCATAGCCGCTCTTGCGCAGGGGGGCGGCCAGCTGCTCCAGCTGGTTGGCGCTAATCCAGCCCTGGCGCCAGGCCACCTCCTCAGGGCAGCCCACCTTGAGGCCCTGACGATGTTCGAGGGTGCGGATGTAGCTACCGGCCTCATGCAGGGAATCGCAAGTGCCCGTATCGAGCCAGGCCATGCCCCGACCCATCAACTCCACCTTGAGCAGGCCATCGGCCAGATACATGGCGTTGAGGTCGGTGATCTCCAGTTCACCCCGGGGGGAGGGGCGCACCTGGCGGGCCCGCTCCACCACCGTGTCGTCATAGAAATAAAGACCCGTAACGGCGTAGCGGCTGCGGGGTTTGGCCGGCTTCTCCTCCAGGCTGAGCACCCGGCCATCGGCGGCAAATTCCACCACGCCGTAACGCTCCGGATCGCGCACCGGATAGGCGAACACCGTGGCACCGGTAATCGCACCGGGGTTGGTGCCCGCCACCCCGCCGTTGCTGGCCTGCAGCTGGGGCACCAGATCGTGGCCATGGAAGAGGTTGTCGCCCAACACCAGGGCCGCCGGCGAGCCGGCCAGGAACTCGGCACCGATCAGGAAGGCCTGGGCCAGGCCATCGGGGCTGGGTTGCACCGCATAGGTAATCGCCATGCCCCAGCGGCTGCCATCGCCCAGGAGCCGTTCAAAGGCTGCCTGGTCCTGGGGGGTGGTGATAATCAGCACCTCCCGAATCCCCGCCAACATCAAGGTGGTGAGGGGGTAATAAACCATCGGCTTATCAAAAACCGGCAGCAGCTGCTTACTCACCGCCTGGGTGATCGGATGCAGGCGGGTGCCGCTGCCTCCGGCCAGGATGATGCCCTTGCAGCCCATGGGTTCAGGCTGGCATCGCCGCCATCAGGGATCCCATTTCAATGGCCTGCAGGCCGTAGCTCCAGCCGAGGTTGGCCTTGATGCCGGCCCGTTCAAGGGCCTGCTGCAGGGTGTCGGTGGTGAGCACGCCAAAGATCACCGGCACGCCCGTGTCGCGGGCAACGGCGGCCACGCCCTTGCTCACCTCATTGACCACCACATCGAAATGGGGGGTGTCGCCGCGGATCACAGCCCCGAGGGTGATCACCACCTGGTAGCGGCCGCTGGCCGCCAGCCGCTGGGCCACCAGGGGAATTTCAAAGCAACCGGGCACCCAGGCCACATCCAGCTGGCTGCTGGTGGGGGTGACATCAATGCCGTGGCGGGTGAGGGCATCGAGGCAGCCGCTGAGCAGCTTGCCCGTCACCAAATCATTGAATCGGGCCACCACGATGGCGACCCGCAGGCTGCTGGCAGCGGTGAAGAACCCTTCGAAGACCGTCAAGCGCCAGGAATCGCGAGTGGGATCAGACTACGAAGAAGCTGACGCCCCAGTTGAGCAGCACCAGCCCAACCCAGGCGAGACCGCCCAACAGAATCAAACGGTTTGAGCGGCCGCTGTCTTCGTTGCTGGCGTAGAGCACGGGCACAGCCACGATCAGCGCGAACGACAGCACCACCAGGGCCAGAACGGTGAGGGTGTTGAGGATCTGCATGGATCAGTGTCGGGTTGGCCGGCCCGCTGGCCAGGGGCCCGCGTCGGTCAGTGGGCGGATTCTCCCACGCCGCTCTGGCCCTAGGGGCAGGCGCTGGCTGGTTCCTTCACAAGTTGTCGGGAGCGGGCGCAACGCCCACGAAGACGCCCAGCAAGCCCTCCTACGATCAGGTCCCCTGACCCAAGGATCCGTGGCTGCGGAAGCCCGCCAGCAGCTTTCGCCCGTGCCAGGACCCGGCTTATCCGAAACAGCCCTGCAGGGCAACCTGTTTGGGGCCCCAGAAGACCCCAAACCGGCGGCCCGGCTGGCCCGGCCCGGGGCCCTGGCCGATCCCGGCGAGCTGGACGATGCCGCCCTGGAGGCCGATGCCGGCAGCCGGCCCCGGCGGCGGCGCCAGATGAAGGCCGGGGCGGCTGGGCCCGATCCAGGCCCCCACGATCCAGGCCCCCCGGATGGGGCCCCCGCTGAGTTGGCCGGCCCAGCCAGCGAGAGCGAGCCCCCAACGGCTACGGCCCCCGACAGCGACCTGCCCCCTTGGCACCACCACTCCCTGGTGGATCCGCAGCACCTGCCGCCGATGCTGCGCCACTACGTGGAACTCAAGGCCGCCCATCCCGAGCGGCTGCTGCTCTACCGCCTCGGCGATTTTTTTGAATGCTTCTTTGAAGATGCGATCACGCTCTCCCAGCTGCTGGAGCTCACCCTCACGGGCAAGGAGGCGGGCAAGGCCCACGGGCGGGTGCCGATGGCGGGCATTCCCCACCACGCGGCCGAGCGTTATTGCGGCGACCTCGTCCGCCGCGGCCTCTGCGTCGCCCTCTGCGACCAGCTGGAAGCCACCGCCGCCAAGGGGGCCCTGCTCAAACGCGGCATTACCCGGGTGCTCACCCCCGGCACGGTGATCGAGGAGGGGATGCTCTCGGCCCGGCGCAACAACTGGCTCTGCGGTGTGGTGGTTGAGGGCAGCCGCTGGGGCCTGGCGGTGGCGGATGTCAGCACTGGCGAATTCCGGGTGACCGAGCGCCAGGGCAGCGACCTGCTGCACCAGGAGCTGCTGCAACTGGACGCCGCCGAAGTGGTCTGGCCCGGCGCTGGCGACCGTCCCGGCTGGTGTCCCGAGAGCCTGCGGCTAACAGCCTCGGCCCTCACCCCCTTCGCCGGTCCCGAAGCTCGCTCCAGCCTGCTCAAGCGCTTCAAGCTGGCCAGCTTGGCGGGCCTGGGCCTGGCCGACCTGCCCCTGGGCCAGCGGGCCGCCGGCGGACTGCTGCGCTATCTCGACGACACCCAGCCGGGCGCCGCCATCCCCCTAGACCTGCCCACCACCTGGCATGCGGGCGACCAACTGGTGCTCGACGCCCAGACCCGCCGCAACCTGGAACTGACCCGCACCCAGCTGGGCGGGGGCGGCCAGGGGTCCCTGCTCTGGGCCCTGGATCGCACCGTCACGGCCATGGGCGGCCGCTGCCTGCGCCGCTGGATCGAGGCGCCCCTGGTCGATCGGGCCGCGATCGGCGCCCGCCAGGACGGGGTGAGCGAACTGGTGAACCAACGGCCCCTGCGCCAGGCCCTGCGCCGGTTACTGCGGCCCATGGGCGACCTGGAACGGCTCGCCGGCCGGGCCGGGGCCGGCAGCGCCTCCGCCCGGGACTTAGTGGCCCTGGCCGATGGGCTCGAACGGCTGCCCCAGCTGGCCTCCCTGCTGGGGCAGGCCAGCAGCCCGCCCCTAGCAGCCCTGGCCAGGCCCTGGCCGGAGCTGGCCGAACTGGCGGCCCTGGTGCGCCACCACCTGGTGAATACGCCGCCCCTGGCCCTCACCGAGGGAGGCCTGATCCACGACGGCGTCGACAGCCGCCTCGATGGCCTGCGTAACCAGCTCGATGACCAGGACGCCTGGCTGGCCGAGCAGGAAGCCCAAGAGCGCCGCGCCAGCGGCATCGCCAACCTGCGCCTGCAGTACCACCGCACCTTTGGCTACTTCCTCTCGGTGAGCCGCGCCAAGGCTGGCGCCGTGCCGGAGCACTGGATCCGCCGCCAGACCCTGGCCAACGAGGAACGCTTCGTCACCCCCGAGCTCAAGGGCCGCGAGGGCCGCATCCTGCAGCTCAAAGCCCGCGCCGCCCAACGGGAATTCGAGCTGTTTGGCGAGCTACGCAGCCAGGTAGGGGTCCAGGCCACCCCAATTCGGGCCGCGGCCCGGCTGGTGGCCGACCTCGATGCCCTCGCCTCCCTCGCCGAGGTGGCCGCCACCGGCGGCTATTGCCGGCCCGAGATCACGGCAGGGCGGGAGCTGCTGATTGAGGCCGGCCGCCATCCGGTGGTCGAGCAGCTGCTTGTCGACAGCCCGTTCACCCCCAATGGCATTGCCCTGGGCGGCGGCCCGGCGCCGATCGGCCGCCCGGACCAGGACGGCAGCCCCCCCGACCTGCTGGTGCTCACGGGCCCGAATGCCAGTGGCAAGAGCTGCTACCTGCGCCAGACGGGGCTGCTGCAACTGATGGCCCAGATGGGCAGCTGGATTCCGGCCCGCTCCGCCCAGCTCGGCCTCGCCGATCGCATCTTCACCCGCGTCGGCGCCGGCGACGACCTGGCCAGCGGCCAATCCACCTTCATGGTGGAGATGGCCGAAACCGCCAACATCCTCCACCACGCCAGCAGCCGCTCGTTGGTGTTGCTCGATGAGATCGGCCGCGGCACGGCCACCTTCGATGGCCTCTCGATCGCCTGGGCCGTGGCCGAACACCTAGCCGTCGAAATCCAGGCCCGCAGCGTCTTTGCCACCCACTACCACGAGCTCAATGAATTAGCGGAGCTGCACGCCAACGTGGCCAATGTGCAGGTGCTGGTGGAGGAAACGGGCGACGACCTGCTGTTCCTGCACCGGGTCGTCGCTGGTGGCGCCAGCCGCAGCTATGGCATCGAAGCCGCCCGCCTGGCTGGAGTGCCGGCGGCGGTGGTGCTGCGGGCCCGCCAGGTGCTGGGACGGATCGAGGCCAACAGCCATGTGGCCGTGGGACTCCAGCAGCCCTAGGCGCTCGGGGCCAAGCCCCAGGCGGGCGGGCGCCAGTTGCTGGAGCCGGCAGCCTGCCTCAGCGCGGCTGATCGAGCCAGGCCCGCCGCAGCAGGGCGTTGGCCGCCGCGGCCACCAGGGCCGCCCCGCCCCGGCTGCCATCGAGCCGGATCTGGGCCAGGCCACTGGCGGCCAGGTGGCGCTTGCTCTCGGCCACGCCGACAAAGCCCACGGGCATGCCGATCACCAGGGCCGGCGGCGGCCCCTGCTGGGCCAGGTCCAGCAACTGCTCCAGGGCCGTAGGGGCGCTGCCGATCAGCACCACCGCACCGGGATGGTGCTCCAGGGCGGCTGCCATGCCCACGGCTGTACGGGTGCTGCCCGTCGGGGCCCGCGGTGGCGCCCAATCGAGCACGCTGCGCACCGGATTGGCGAAGGTGCGCCCGGCCATCGGCTGCACCGCCGCCGCCGCCATGGCCGTGTCGGTGAGGATCACGGCGCCGGCCGCCAGGGCAACCATGCCCTGGGAGCAGGCGCCAGCAGACCAGTGCAGGTCGGCGGCGAGGCTGAGGTCGCCACCGCTATGGATCACCCGTTCGAGCAGGTCCTGCTCGGCGGGATCGAAGTCGGTGGGCCCCAGCCAGCCACGGATACGCCGCACGCTTTCGCTGAAGATCGGATGGTCAAAGGGCGCCGCAGCCGGGATCTCGCCGAAGGTCTCGCCTGCGCCCACTCCACACCCTGAGACAGCCCACAATTGAGTTTACGAATGGGCTCCCGCAGCCAGGTGCGCGCCGATGCCGATCCATCTCTTCTGGGGGGATGACGAAGCGGCCCGCAACCGGGCCGTGGACGCCCTGATCCAGCAGGTCTGCGACCCCAGCTGGCAAAGCATCAACCTCACCCGCCTCGATGGCAACGACCAGGGCCAGGCAGCCCAGGCCCTGGCCGAGGCCCGCACGCCGCCCCTAGGGGCCGGCGACCGGGTGGTGCTTCTCCAGCGCAGCCCCTTCTGCAACCAATGCCCGGCCGAGCTGGCCAGCCAACTGGAGGCGACCCTGGGCCTAATCCCCGACCACTGCCATCTGGTGCTGGTGAATGCCGCTAAGCCGGATGCGCGCCTACGCGCCACCAAGGCGCTCAAGGCCGTGGCCGAGGAACGCAGCTTCCCCCTGCCGGCGGTCTGGGACGGGGCCGGCCAGGTGGAACTGGTGAGCCGCACGGCAAAGGAGATGGGCCTGGCCGTGGAGCCAGCGGCAGCCGAGGCCCTGGCCGAAGCGATCGGCAGTGACAGTGCCCGCCTGGCCAGCGAACTGGAGAAGCTCTCGCTCTATCCCGGCACCGGCAAAGCCGGCGGCCCTGGCGCCCCGATCACGGCCGCAGCCGTGGCCGCCCTAATCGGCAGCCACGCCACCTCCAGCCTGCAGGTGGGTGATGCCCTGCTCGCCGGCCAGAGCGCCGAAGCGATCGCCCTGGTGGATCAGCTCCTGGAGGTCAACGAGCCGGGCCTAAGGATTGTGGCGGCCTTAAGCAGCCAGATCCGGGGCTGGCTGTGGGTGAGCCTGCTCGATGCCCAGGGGGAACAGGACGTGGCGGTGATTGCCAAGGCGGCCGGGATCGGCAACCCCAAACGCATCTATGTGATGCGCAAACAGATCCGCGGCCGCCCGCCTGGCCGGTTCCTGCGCCTGCTGGGCCAGCTGCTGGAGGTGGAAGCGGCCCTCAAACGGGGCAGGGACCCGGGCGATGCCTTCCGCGATGGCTTTTTGCTGGCGGGACCCTGATGGGCTTCCTTGGCCGATCAGGGTCCCGCCAGGCCCGGATCGCCCAAGCCGCCCTTAATAGGCGGCGTAACTCTTTTCTTCCACCAGCTGGGAGCCGCAAAGCTGGTTGATCTGGGCCTTGAGGGCGGCCCGTCGGTCGTTGGTGCGATACACAGACCGCGCCAGCTCCACAAAGCCAGGTCCAAAATCGCCGGCCCGCTCACAGTCGCGGATGCGATCTTCAATGTGCCAGAGCTCGCCGTTGACGGCCCCTAGCTCTGCCGTGGCAGCCGTCAGGCGCTCCTGGCCTGCGATTGGGCCCCCACCAGCGCCCAGCCCGGCCCGGGCTGCCACCGCCTCCAAGGCGACCAGCTCCACGGCCACGTTGGCCCGCTTGGCGGGATCGTCGATCCGCTGGACCTTGATCTGCAGGATCGTGATCTTGTCGAGCAATTCGCCCGCTGACACGGGCACCAGCAGCTCCATCGCCTGGCTCGATTCAGGAGCCTCAGGCTAGGGGTCGATAATCGACCCATCACGCACAGCAACACCGGGAATGGGCCTGCTGGTTCAGAAGTTCGGCGGCACCTCGCTCGCGGATGTGGAACGGATCCAGGCGGTGGCCGAACGCATCGCCGCCAGCCGCGAGGCCGGCCATGACCTCGTGATCGTGGTGTCGGCCATGGGCCACACCACCGACGAACTCACGGGCCTGGCCCGCGCCATCAGCAGCGATCCGCCCCAGCGGGAGATGGACATGCTGCTGGCCACCGGTGAGCAGGTGTCGATCTCCCTGGTGGCCATGGCCCTCCATGCCCTGGGGGTGCCGGCGGTCTCGATGACCGGGCCCCAGGTGGGCATCGTCACCGAATCGACCCACGGCCGCGCCCGCATCCTCGAGGTGCGCACCGAACGGCTGCAGCGCCACCTCGACAACGGCCTGGTGGTGGTGGTGGCGGGCTTCCAGGGCACCAGCAGCGGCCACGCCGGCACCCCGGAGATCACCACCCTGGGCCGGGGTGGCTCCGACACCTCGGCCGTGGCCCTGGCCGCGGCCCTGGGGGCAGAGGCCTGTGAGATCTACACCGATGTGCCGGGCGTGCTCACCACCGACCCCCGCAAGGTGGCCGATGCCCAGCTGATGACCACCATCAGTTGCAACGAGATGCTGGAACTGGCCAGCCTCGGGGCCGCCGTGCTGCATCCCCGGGCCGTTGAGATCGCCCGCAACTACGGCGTGCCCCTGGTGGTGCGCTCCAGCTGGAGCGACGCCCCCGGCACCCTGCTCACCAGCGATGGCGGCAGCCGCCGCCCCGGCCACACGGGCCTGGAGCTAAGCCGGCCGGTGGATGGGGCCGAACTGGAGGAGCACCAGGCCGTGCTGGCCCTGTCCCATGTGCCCGACCAACCGGGCGTGGCCGCCCGCCTATTCGAGGCCCTCTCCGGCGCCGGTCTCAATGTGGATCTGATCGTGCAGGCCACCCATGAGGGGGCCAGCAACGACATCGCCTTCACCCTGGCCGAAACGGAAATGGAGCGGGCCCGCAGCGTTTGCCAGGAGCTCCTGGCGGCCCTGGGGGCCGACCAGGCCACGCTCACGGCCGAGGCCGGCATGGCCAAACTCAGTATTTCGGGCGCCGGCATCCTCGGCCGCCCCGGGGTAGCCGCCCGCCTGTTCGACACCCTGGCCAAGGCCAGCATCAACCTGCGCCTGATCGCCACCAGCGAGGTGAAGGTGAGCTGTCTGATGGCGGGGCACCAGGGCCACAAGGCCCTCCAGGCGGCGGCCCACGCCTTCGAACTGGCCGAGCAGCAGCTGCATCTCAACCCGAGCCCGGCGGGCCTGGGCGAACCGGCAGTGCGCGGCGTCGCCCTCGACCGGGACCAGGCCCAGGTGGCGGTCCATCGCATTCCCGACCGGCCCGGCAGCGCCGCCGCCGTCTGCCGGGCCCTGGCCGATGCCGGCCTCTGCCTCGATGCGATCGTCCAGTCGGAGCGCACCCATGGCAGCGGCGACCAGCTCAGCCGTGACATGGGCTTCACCCTGCGCCGCGACGACCTGGCCCGGGCCCAGGCAGCCCTGCAGCCCCTGCTGGCCCAGTGGCCCGAAGCGCGCTTTGAGCAGGGCATGGCGATCGCCCGGGTCAGCGCGGTGGGGGCGGGCATGCCGTCGACCCCTGGCACGGCCGCCCGGATGTTCCGCTGCCTAGCCGAGGCCGGGATCAATATCGAAATGATCGCAACCAGCGAAATCCGCACCAGCTGCGTCGTCGCTGAAGCCGATGGGGTGGCAGCCCTTCAAGCCGTGCATGGCACCTTCGGCCTGGGCGGCGCGGCCGTTCACAAGGCCGAAGGCACCGAGGCTTGAAGCGCAAACAGAAGGGGTCTTAACGACCCCGGATCAGGCCCTGCCCACCAGTTTCTGGCGCAGGGTCTTGATGCGATCGCGCAGGCTGGCGGCCCGTTCGTATTCGAGATTTTTAGCGGCTTCCTTCATGCGCTCTTCAAGCTGGGTGATCAGCTCCGGCAGGGATTCGAGCGGCACTTCGTTGTGTACCGCCTGGTCGGTGGCCTGCTCCAGCTGCTCATCATTGAGTCGGCGCGACACCTCCAGAAAGGCAAGAATCGAATTGCCGGCCCGCTTACCGGCCGGCGTGGGCGTGATGCCGTGTTCAAGGTTGTAGGCGTGCTGAATGGCGCGGCGCCGCTCCGTTTCCGAGATCGCCCTGGCCATCGAATCGGTGAGGTTGTCGGCGTAGAGCAGGGCCTTGCCATCGATGTGTCGGGCCGCCCGACCGATCGTCTGGATCAGGGAGCGCTCCGCCCGCAGAAAGCCCTCCTTATCGGCATCGAGAATCGCCACCAGCGACACCTCGGGCAGGTCCAATCCTTCCCGCAGCAGGTTGACACCCACGAGCACGTCATATTCGCCATTGCGCAGATCCTGGATAATCTCGATCCGCTCAATCGAATGGATTTCGGAGTGGAGATAGCGCACCTTCACGCCATTTTCAGCTAGGTAATCGGAGAGGTCCTCGGCCATGCGCTTGGTCAAGGTGGTGATCAGCACCCGTTCATTTTTATCGGCCCGCTCTCGAATTTCGCCGAGCAGGTCATCCACCTGGCCCTCGGTGGGACGCACCTCCACGATCGGATCAAGCACACCGGTTGGGCGGATCACCTGCTCCACGATCTGGTCCTTGCTCTGGGCCATTTCCCAGGTGCCCGGGGTGGCGCTGACAAAGATCGTCTGCTGGGCCTTTTCCCAGAACTCATCACCCTTGAGCGGCCGGTTATCGGCGGCCGAGGGCAGGCGGAAACCGTGCTCAATGAGCACCCGCTTGCGCGATTGGTCGCCGTTATACATGGCCTGCAGCTGGGAACAGGTGACATGGCTTTCATCGACCACCAGCAGCCAGTCCTTGGGGAAGTAATCAATTAGGCATTCCGGCGGGGTGCCGGCGGGCCGGCCGGCCAGGTGGCGGGCGTAGTTTTCGACGCCGTTGCAATAGCCCACCTGCTCGAGCATCTCGAGGTCGTAGGTGGTGCGCTGCTCCAGCCTCTGGGCCTCCAACAGGCGCCCTTCGCGGTTGAGCAGGTCGAGGCGGTCATGCAACTCGCCGCGAATTTCGGCGATCGCCCCCTCCAAACGCTCCTTCGGCGTCACAAAGTGTTTGGCGGGGTAGATATTGATCATGTCGAGACTTTGCAGGATCTCGCCGGTGGTGGGTTCGACATAGCGAATTGCTTCGATCTCATCACCAAACAATTCAATCCGCACCAGACGATCCTCATAGGCCGGCCCGATTTCAAGCACATCGCCACGCACCCGGAAACGACCCCGCGAGATTTCCAGATCGTTGCGGGAATATTGGTTATTAACAAGTTCCCGCAGGGAGCCCCGCAGGTCCAGGGTTTCACCCACCTGGAACTTCACCGCAGCCTTAAGGTATTCCGAGGGAATGCCCAGGCCATAGATGCAGCTGATCGAGGCCACAACGATCACATCAGGGCGCTCAAACAAGGAGCGGGTGGCCGAGTGGCGCAGCATGTCGATCTCCTCGTTGATCGAGGCGGTCTTGGCGATGTAGGTATCCGAGACCGCCACATAGGCCTCGGGCTGGTAATAGTCGTAGTAGGAGATGAAATATTCAACGGCATTGTTGGGGAAAAATTCCCGCAACTCATTGCAAAGCTGGGCCGCCAGGGTCTTGTTGTGGGCCAGAACCAGGGTGGGTCGGCCCGTGCGGGCGATCACATTGGCGATCGAAAAGGTTTTGCCGGTGCCGGTGGCGCCCAGCAGGGTCTGGTAGCGCTCGCCGCCATCCACGCCCCGGACCATGGCCTCAATGGCCGTGGGCTGGTCGCCTTTGGGTTCGTAGGGGGCGTGGAGCTCGAAGTGGGCCATCGCACCATTCTCAGCCCATCAGGGCCAGGCCAGGGGTGGTCCACCGACCCAGAACAGACGTCAAACCCACCATGAGCTCCCAAAAGGACCCCGGACGGGCCTGACTCATGTGCTTAGGGCAGGCAGAACGGGGCGATCGCCGCGCTTAGGACCGAGCCGAAACGGCGGCGCTGCTGCCCAGGGCCTCGCGCAGGCTGCGCACCACGGCCACCATGGCCAGCTCATCGCCAAGGCGATTGACGGCCGAACCCACGCCAACGCCGCTGGCGCCGGCGGCGATCGCCAGGGGCAGGGTCACGGCCGAGAGGCCGGAGGCGCAGAGCACGGGCACGGACACGGCGCGGCTGATGGCGTGGGCGGCGGCCAGGGTGGGCGCGGCCTTCTCAATCAGACCGAGGCTGCCGGCACTGAAGGGCCGGGCGCTGGTGCCGCCCTCGGTCTGGATCAGGTCGGCACCGGCGTCCACCAGATCAATCGCGAGCTGCTCCTGCTGGTCGAGGGGCAACACGTGGGGCACCGTCACCGACAGCACCACCTCGCTCAGCAGGGCCCTGGTGCGGCGGGTGAGCTCGAGCACCTCGGCGGCATCAAAGAGGCGCCCGAGGGGATAGAAGGCGTCGTAGTTGCCGATCTCCACCAGGGCGGCGCCGGCGGCCACGGCGGCGGGGAACAGCTCGGGATCCACGGCCGACACGCAGATCGGCAGGCCGGACACGGCGGCGGCGCGGCGCACCAGCTCCGGATCACAGGCCAGATCGATCAGGTCGGCGCCACCCAGGCCGGCGGCGCGGCTGATGCGCTCCACCGAGGCGGTATCAAAATTGGTGAGGCCGGCGATCACCTTGAGCAGGCGCCGCGAGGCCAGGGCTTGCTGCAGTTGAAGCGGCAGGCTGGACAGACGGGACATGGGCGGCCGGACAGCGAATGAACCCAATTCTCCCATCCGAAGCCTCGCCAGAGCCAGGCCCGCCCCCGGGGCCCTCCGGCGTTGGCGGCCAGGCCCGCCCCCCCTGGGGCCCGGTCCATGCCGCCCTGCACCAACGCCTGCGTCGCGACCCGGAGCTGTTGCCAGCTGGGGCATCCCTCCTGCTGGCCGTGTCCGGCGGCCAGGACTCCATGGCCCTGACCCGCCTGCTGCTCGATCTGGGCCGGTTGCACGGCTGGAGCCTGCAGCTCTGGCACGGCGACCACGGCTGGCGCCCCGAATCGGCCCGCCAGGCTGAAGAACTCCAGGCCTGGGCCGAAGGCTGGGGCCTGGCGATCACGGTGGAGCGGGCTAGCGACCCCCCCGCCAGCGAAGCGGCGGCCCGGGCCTGGCGCTACGACCGTCTCGAGGCCCTGGCCCTTGAACGGGCCTGCGCCCATGTGGTGACCGGCCACACCGCCAGCGACCGGGCCGAAACCCTGCTGCTGCACCTGGCCCGCGGCAGCCATCGCCAGGGCCTGGCCAGCCTGCGGCGCCGCCGGCCGATCAGTCCTGGCTCACCGATCAACCTGGTGCGCCCCCTGTTGGGCCTAGGCCGGGCCGACACCGGCCAATTCTGCGCCGACTGGACCCTGCCGATCTGGCTCGACCCCAGCAACGCCAGTCCCCGCTTCAGCCGCAACCGCATCCGCCAGGAGGTGTTGCCGGTGCTGGAGGAGCTCCATCCCGGTTGCGCCAGCCGCATCAGTGCCCTCGCCGAACGGCTCGAACAGGAACAGGCCGGTCTGGAGGAACTGCTCGAGCTGGCCCTCAAGCCCCTCACCCCTCACCAGGACGGGGAAACGGCCCCGGGCCTAGAGCGGGCCGGCCTCACCCGCCTGGGGCTCCCCATCCAGGGGCTGCTGCTGCACCACTGGCTCAAACGCCACAGCGGACTAAGCCTGGAGGCCGCCAGCCTGGAGTCCTTGCTGGGACAGCTCCAACCCAACCAGGGCCCAGGCGAGCGACCCTTGGGCCAGGGTTGGCGGCTGAGCTGGACCCGTCGCATGCTGGTGGTACTGCCCCCAGACAAAGGGTCTGGCCCAGGGCAGACCTAACCCAGGGCCTGGGTCGGCCGGGATCGAAACAGGCCTTCAGCCCAAAGTCCCGGCAGACTCGCCTAGGGCCACTCCGTCACCACCGCCTGGATCGTTTGTGAGCATCAACCTTCAGGACGCCTATATTGCCGTCGAGCATGCCTACAGCATGCAGCAGTTTCCTGAGGCCCTGCGGCTAGCCCAGGACCTCGTGCCCCGCATTCCCAGCGGCTCGGAGGACCAGCTGGATCTGCGGCTGCAATTGCTCATCGGCCACACCTATCTCTATGGCCTGGGCCTACCCCAGAAAGCCCTGCCCTGTTATCAACAGGTGTTGAAGCAGAGCTACGACCCCACCTACCGGGAACTGGCCGAACAGGGCGTGGCCCTCTGTCAGCAAGGCGGCGCCAGCCTGCTGGCAGCTGGAGCCCAAAGCGCCAGTTCCAGCCAGGCGGCCAGCTCCGAGGAGGCGCCATCGAGCTCCCTTTCGGGTGCGGCCGTGCCCTGGCTGGAGGACCTGAACCCTCTGGACACCACCGTCCAGGCTGGACCTGACGGCACCCAGGCCAAGCCTGAATTGGCGGGGGGAACGGCGGCGGACCAACCCTGGCAATTGAAGGTTGGGGAGTCGGTGAAAGCCGAGCTGGTCGTGGGGATCGAGGCGATCGAAGCGGACCTGGTCGAGGACATCGAAGGGCCTACCCCCTCCCGAGAGCCCACGGGCGGCCTCGAGAGTCCCCAGGCCTTCAGTCCCGCCGAGGCGGCCGAACTGGCCAAGGGCCTGCTCCGGGTGGTGCTGCGCTGAGGCCCGGGCCGGGGTTGAACCGGCCCAGGCAAGGCACCGGGCAGGGCCCTCAGCTGGCGGCGCCGGAACGGCGGCGGCGGGTGCGATTGGCGGCCAGTTCCGGATCTTCGATCGGGGCTACGGCAGCCGCCACCGCCACGAGTTGGCGCTGGGGTTCTGCCTCGGCTGGTGCCGGAGCTGCGGGCTGGGCAAGGGCCGTGGCAGCAGCGGCCGGGGCCTGGCGATCGCGGATCACATCACGGTTCACCTCGCGGTGGACGTCGCGGTTCACCTCCCGGCTCAGCTCACGGCCGCCATCGCGGCGACCACCCCGGACAGCCGGACGGCTATCGGGCTCGGCATCGGCGCGACCCTTGTAGGCAGGGGTGCCGCCAGGGGCTGGCTGGACCAGACAAATGATCAGCGGTTCCACCTGGAGCTCGCGGCGCAGGCGCCGCTGCAGGCCCACTTCGATTTCGCGCTGCACGCCCATCCAATCGACATCGGGGGCGGCGCCGCCACTGTTGCGCGACAACTGGCTCCAGCGGTTCTCCAGGACCCAGCCAATCTCGCGCTCGGCCCAGAGGGACATCTTGCGAGCATCGGCCGTGGTGACGACACCGCGCAGGTTGACCCGGGGCGGCGCCGCCATCACACCATCGGTGCTGATCACGGCCAGCAGGGTGATCACGCCGTCTTCGGCCAGCTGCTGGCGCTCCTTGAGCACGCGGGCATCAACGATGCCGTTGCGGGAAGCATCCAGCAGTTCGATCCCAGCTTTGACGGGATCGCCCTTATGAATCGATTCGGGCTTGAGTTCCACCACATCGCCGTTTTCGATGATCAGGCAGTTCTCGGCGGGGATGCCCATGGACTGGGCCGTTTTGGCGTGGGCCACCAACATGCGGTGTTCGCCATGCACGGGCACGAAGAACTTGGGCCGGGTCAGGGCCAGCATCAACTTGTCGTCTTCCTGGGAGCCATGGCCGGAGACATGGATGCCTTCACCCTTGCCATACACCACCTTGGCGCCAAGCATCATCAGCCGGTCGATTGTGTTCACCACCGAGATGGTGTTGCCCGGAATCGGGCTGGCCGAGAAGATGATCGTGTCGCTTGACTTCACCTGAACCTGGGGATGGTCGCAGCGGGAGATCCGGCTTAGGGCGGCGAGGGGCTCGCCCTGGCTGCCGGTCATCAGCAGCAGGGTTTCGCGGTCGGGCAGGTCGCGGATCTGCTTGATCGGCACAAACAGATCATCGGGGCAGCGCATGTAGCCGAGTTCCCGGGCCTTGGCGATCACGTTGAGCATGGAGCGACCCAGCAGGCCCACCTTGCGGCCATGCTTCATGGCGAGCTCGAGGATCATCGAGACCCGGTGGGTGGAGCTGGCGAAGGTGGTGAGAATCACCCGGCCTTGGGCATTGCCAATGTGGCGATCAAGGTTGGGGAACACGGCCCGCTCTGGCGGCGTGAAACCGGGCAGTTCGGCGTTGGTGGAATCACTGAACAGGCACAGCACCCCCTGCTCGCCGTAGTGGGCCATGCGCTGGATGTCGAAATACTCGCCATCGACCGGGGTGTGGTCGAATTTGAAGTCTCCGGTGAAAATCACCACTCCGGCGGGGGTGGTGATCGCCAGGGAGAAACTATCGGCGAGCGAGTGGGTGTTGCGGATGAACTCCACCTTGAAGTGTTGCCCAACCTGCACCACATCGCGCGGGGAGACCGTTTGGAGGATCGTGCGATCCATCACGCCCGCTTCCTCCATCTTGCCCGTGAGCATGGAGAGGGCTAGGCGGGGCCCATAGATCACCGGAATCGTGAAGTTCTTGAGGTGGTGGGGAATGCCCCCGATGTGATCTTCATGGCCGTGGGTCACGATCATGCCGCGAATCCGCTTCTGGTTTTCGCGCAGATAGCTGGTGTCGGGCAACACCACGTTGACGCCATGCATGCCATCGCTGGGGAAGGCGAGACCGCCATCCACCAGCATCAGGTCATCGCCATATTCAAAAACGCAGGTGTTTTTACCAATCTCATGCAAACCGCCGAGGGGAATGACCCGCAAGATGGGCTGTTTATCGGCCGCCTCGGAACGGCCGGCGCTGGCAATACGGGTGATCGGATTGGATGGGCTCATTGGGGGAAGGGAAAAGGAAGGGAAAGGGATGCCGGACTGAATGCAATGCCTCCGGACCGTTGTTTGCAGATTGGGCTGCTGGGAGGTGGAGGACTGGGATGGGCCTTGGCGTCAGGTAGGACGCAGGGCTGCCAGGGCTGTGGTTAATCGTTCGCGTACATCACTGGAGGCGGAAACAAGGGGAAGACGGGGGGCGCCCACGGGCCAGCCGCTCAACTGCAAGGCGGCTTTGACGGGAATCGGATTGGTGGTCAGAAACAGGGCCTTGCAAAGGGGAAGCAGCCGTTCGTGTAAAGCCAGGGCGCTGGCGTGGTCGCCGGCCAGGAAAGCGGTGACCATCTGGCTGATCTCGCGGGCCACCAGATGGCCGGCCACACTCACGACGCCCACGGCACCCACGGCCAACATCGGCAGGGTGAGGGCGTCATCGCCGCTATAGATCGCCAGCCGCTCACCACAGGCGGCCCGCAATTGGCTGACCTCCTCGGTGGTGCCGCTAGCGGCCTTGAAGCTCACCACATTGGGCAGGTCGAGCAGGCGGGCCGTGGTCTCGGGGCTGAGGCTGGTGCCCGTGCGACCGGGAATGTTGTAGAGCATCAGCGGTAGCTCGGGCGCCGCCAGGGCCACGGCCCGGAAATGGGCTTCCAGCCCCTCCTGGGGCGGCTTGTTGTAATAGGGCACCACCACCAGCGCCCCATCGGCGCCGAGGACGGCCGCCTGGCCGATCGCCTCGATCGCCTCAGCGGTGCAATTGCTGCCGGTGCCCGCCAGCAGGGCCGCCCGGTTGCCCACGGCAGCCTTGACGGCGGAGAACAGCTGGTGTTGCTCCTCCCAACTGAGGGTGGGGGATTCGCCGGTGGTGCCGCAGAGCACCAAACCATCACAGCCCTCGTCCACCAGGTGGCTGGCCAGCCGGCCGGCCAGGTCGAGATCCACGGCGCCATCGGCGCCAAAGGGGGTGACCATGGCCGTCACGACCCGGCCAAAGGGGGCAGGGGAGGCGGCCCCAGGGGTGAGCGGACTTAGGGGCGAAGCGGTCATCGGCCCACTCCCGCAACCGCTTCGCCAGCTGGGGCGGCGGCCCGATCCGCAGCAGCGGGATCGAGCAGCAGCTCGGCGATCTGGATGGCGTTGAGGGCGGCGCCCTTACGGATCTGGTCGCCGCAGAGCCAAAGCTCCAAGGCATTGGGCTCGCTGAGGTCCTGGCGGATGCGGCCCACGGCCACCGGGTCCCGGCCGGTGACATCGGTGGGCATGGGGAAGCGGTTTGAGCTGAAATCCTCGATCAATTCCACTCCCGGCGCCTGGGCCAACAGGGCGCGGGCCTCCTCCACCGGGAAAGGTTCGTGGAATTCGATGTTGAGGGCCTCGGAGTGGGCCCGCAGCACCGGCACCCGCACACAGGTGGCCGTGACCCGCAGCTCGGGCAGGCCCATGATCTTGCGGGTTTCATGCAACATCTTCAGCTCCTCTTCGCAGTAGCCGTTGTCCTGCAGGGGCGAGTTGTGCAGGAAGAGGTTGAAGGCAAGGGAGTAGGGCAGCACAGCGCTTTCGGGGCTGCCACCATCAAGCACGGTCTGGCTGAGGTTGCGCAGCTCCTCCATGGCGCGGGCGCCGGCACCACTGGCCGATTGGTAGGTGCTCACCACCACCCGCCGCAGGGGCCGCCGGGCCGCCAGGGGCGCCAGGGCCAGGGTCATCAAGATCGTGGTGCAGTTGGGGTTGGCAATGATCCCCTGGTGGCTAAAGGCCGCCTGGGGGTTCACCTCCGGCACCACCAGGGGCACCTGGGGATCGAGGCGAAAGGCGCTGGAGTTGTCGATCACCAGGGCGCCGGCCGCCGCAGCTACGGGGGCCCATTGCTTGGACACCGATCCGCCGGCCGAGGCCAACACCAGATCCACCCCCTTGAAGGCCTCGGCGCTCACCGCCTGGATGGTCAAGGAGCGGCCGTTCCAGGTCAACGACTGACCGGCCGAGCGGGGTGACGCCAGCAGCACCAGCTCCGCCACCGGAAACTGGCGCTCGGCCAGCAGGGTGAGCAATTCCTGGCCCACGGCCCCGGTGGCACCGAGCACGGCCACCTTCAGGGGCCGGTTGGGGAGGGAACTGGCGTTAGGGAGGGACAAGGGCGGCAGGGGAGAAACGGAACGGTTGGGGCCGGAAGGCGCAGGGCTTGTTGGCAGGCTGGACGTCGGTCGCAAAGGCTTGGAATTCGGGACAGTCGGCGGGCCGGTGAAGGCTGGGTCCTGAAGAAGCTGGTCTGAAGCCCTGGCTGGCTGGTTCGGCCCCTAAAACCCTTGGACTGGTCAAACCCCTGGCCGGGAAAGACTGGGACCAGGCATCGGAATCCTGGGGGTGGAAACCGGTGCTGGCGCAGGCTTGGGGCTTTGGGGGAGACCCGGGTTGCCAGGCAGGAAACCTGACGATGGGGCTCTGTTCTGGATCGAAGGAACCCTGGAACAGGAGCTCAGGATCGGGACTGAGGCGACTAAACGGTCCGGGACGTTGGCCTAGCTGGTAAGGCCTATGGCTTGGTCGGCAGGACTTCAGCTGGATCCGGATTAGGGCTGGACTTAAACTCGATTCAGGGCTGGATCTGAGTAGGGGGCCTGGATCTGGGGTCGGTGGAAACGGGTGGTAGGGGGACGTATGGGAGGCGAAGGGTTGGGGCAGCGGCCGGCCCAACCCCCCACCGGAGGGGATGGCATCAACAATACGTGGCCATTCGGTCCTTGGCGAAGGGTCCGAGGGCGGCGCCGTTGGGGGCAGGTGAGGTCAGTTCCTAGGATCGCGGGCTGCCCCGCCGATCCGGTCCGGCGTTCCTCCCCCCTAGCCCGCCATGAGTTCTGCCGCCAGCGCCGCCGCCCCCGCCAGCCTGAAGGTCACCACCAGCCCGCGCCCGGGCAGCCGCCTGGCCGTGGAAGTGGCCGTTCCGGCCGGCCGTAGCCAGTCCAGCTACGACGCCGCCCTGGCCAAACTCAGCCGCAGCATCAAGCTGCCCGGCTTCCGCAAGGGCAAGGTGCCCCAGCCCGTGCTGCTGCAGCAAATCGGCCCCCTGCGGGTGCGCGCCACGGCCCTGGAGGAGCTGGTCGATGCCGTGTTCCGTGACGCCCTGGCCCAGGAAGCGATCCCGGCCATCGGCCAACCGGAACTGGCCGGCGGTTTCGAGGCCCTGCTGGAGCGGTTCGCCCCCGGCGAGGAGCTCACCTTGGTCCTGGAGCTGGATGTGGAACCCACCCCCAGCCTGAAACTCACCAAGGGGCTGGTGGCCGCCAGCGAAGCCGTCAGCTACGACCCCGCCCGGGTCGATGAATGGATTGAGCAGTCCCGCCAGAAGCTGGCCAGCCTGGTGCCGGTCGAGGGCCGGAGCGCCCAGGCCGGTGATGTGGCCGTGGTCGACTTCAGCGGCACCTTCAGCGATGACGGCAGCCCGATCAGCGGCGGCAGTGGCGAAGGCATGGACGTGGAATTGGAGGAGGGCCGCATGATCCCCGGCTTCGTCGAAGGCGTGATCGGCATGGCGGTGGGCGACACCAAGACCGTGGCCTGCCAGTTCCCCGAGGAGTACCCCCAGGAGGACTGCCGCGGCCGGGCGGCCAGCTTCGTGCTGACCCTCACCGACCTCAAGACCAAGGAACTGCCCGAGCTCGACGACGCCTTCGCCCAGCAGGCCAGCGACAAGGAAACCCTGGCCGAGCTGCGCGCCGACCTGGAAGCCCGCCTCCAGGAGGACGCCGACCGGCGCGACAAGGCCAACCGCCACGACGCCCTGCTCGACGCCCTGGTGGAGCAGCTGGAGGTGGAACTGCCCGAAACCCTGGTGCAGGAAGAGATCCGCGCCCTGCTGGAGCAGACCGCCGGCCAGCTGGCCCAGCAGGGCATGGACGTGCGCAAGCTCTTCACCCCCGAACTGGTGCGCAGCCTGCGGGACACCTCCCGGCCCGAAGCCGAAAAGCGCCTGCGCCGCAGCCTGGCCCTCAAGGCCCTGGCCCTGGCCGAAGCGATCGAACTGGCCGAGGAGGAGCTCGAAACCAAGATCAAGGAGCTCTCCCGCAGCATCAGCGAGAGCGGCAGCATCGATCCGGCCCGCCTGCGCCAGGCCGTGCAGGAAGACCTGATGCGCCAAAAGCTGCTCGACTGGCTCGAAAGCCACAGCACCATTACGGCCAAGTCCCCCGAGGACCTGGCTGGGGAACTGGCTGGGGAAGCGGAAGCTGGGGAGCCAGCCCCGAAGCCCGCGGCCAAGACCAAGGCTGCAGCCTCCAAAAAAGCTGCCGCCCAGGAGCCTGAAGCCAGCGCCTGAGGGGCCGACACCCCTGGGCCCGCTTGGGCGCCATAGATTGACTCCACTGCCCTAAGCCCTACGGCCGCGTGATCGACGCCCAACCCCGAGCCCTGCGCCACCATCCGGTCCTGAACCAATGGCAGGGCGTCCGCCCCGAGGCGATTGCCCCCAGACCCCAGGCCGCCCCTGGGGTCCTGCCCACCGTGGTCGAGCAGTCCGGCCGGGGCGAGCGGGCCTTTGACATCTATTCACGCCTGCTGCGCGAGCGGATCATCTTCCTGGGCACCGGCATCGATGACGCCGTGGCCGATGCCCTGGTGGCCCAGCTGCTGTTCCTGGAGGCCGAAGACCCCGAAAAGGACATCCAGATCTACGTGAACTCCCCCGGCGGCTCGGTGACCGCGGGCCTGGCCATCTACGACACGATGCAGCAGGTGGCCCCGGACATCGTCACCATCTGCTACGGCCTGGCCGCCAGCATGGGTGCCTTTTTGCTGTCGGGCGGCACCAAGGGCAAGCGCCTGGCCCTGCCCAATGCCCGAATCATGATTCACCAGCCCCTCGGCGGCGCCCAGGGCCAGGCCGTGGACATCGAGATCCAGGCCAAGGAAATCCTCTTCCTCAAGGACACCCTCAACGGCCTGATGGCCGAACACACGGGCCAACCCCTGGAGAAAATCGCCGAAGATACGGACCGGGATTACTTCCTCTCCCCCGCCGAGGCCGTTGCCTACGGCCTGATCGACCGGGTGGTCACCGAGGTGACTCCCGCCTAATCAACCCACTCCCCCTCCGCATCAGCGCTCGGCGCCCCACCTGCCCTGGACCTACCCCTTAGACGCTCCCCTCGATGGCCAAGTTCGACGCCCACCTGAAGTGCTCGTTCTGCGGCAAGTCCCAGGAGCAGGTCCGCAAGTTGATTGCCGGCCCTGGCGTTTATATCTGCGACGAATGCATCGATCTCTGCAACGAGATCCTCGATGAGGAGCTGACCGAAAGCCAGGTGGCAGCCCGCAGCGCCCCCGAAACCAAGAGCAAGGCCCCCAGCAAGAAAACCGCCAAGCCGGCCCCCGTGCTGGCGGAGGTGCCCAAGCCCCACCAAATCAAAGCCTTCCTCGACCAGCAGGTGGTAGGCCAGGAGGAGGCCAAAAAAGTGCTGGCGGTGGCGGTGTACAACCACTACAAACGGCTGGCCTGGCAGGGCGATGGCCAGGGGGAAACGGACCAAACCGCCACCCGCCTGCAAAAGTCGAACATCCTGCTGATTGGCCCCACCGGCTGCGGCAAAACCCTGCTCGCCCAGACCCTGGCCGAGATGCTGGATGTGCCCTTCGCCGTGGCCGATGCCACCACCTTGACCGAGGCGGGCTACGTCGGCGAAGACGTGGAGAACATCCTGCTACGGCTGCTGCAGAAGTCCGACATGGATGTGGAGCAGGCCCAGCGCGGCATTATTTATATCGATGAGATTGACAAGATCGCCCGCAAGAGCGAAAACCCCTCGATCACCCGCGATGTCTCCGGCGAAGGGGTGCAGCAGGCCCTGCTGAAACTGCTGGAAGGCACCCTGGCCAATGTGCCGCCCCAGGGGGGCCGCAAGCATCCCTACCAGGACTGCATCCAAATCGACACCAGCCAGATCCTGTTCATCTGCGGTGGCGCCTTTGTGGGACTGGACGACCTGGTGCAACGGCGCCTGGGTCGCAACTCGATCGGTTTCCTGCCGGCCGATGGCCGCAGCCGCCCACACAAGGACCTCCAGACCAGCCAGGTGTTGCGCCACCTGGAGGCCGACGACCTAGTGCGCTACGGCCTGATTCCTGAATTCATTGGCCGCCTGCCGGTGAGCGCCATGCTCGAACCCCTGGACAGCCACGCCCTCGAATCAATTCTCACCACCCCCCGCGACGCCCTGGTCAAGCAGTTCCAGACCCTGCTGAGCATGGATAACGTGCAGCTGGAATTCGAACCGGGGGCCGTGCAGGCGATCGCCGCCGAAGCCCACCGCCGCAAGACCGGAGCCCGGGCCCTGCGCGGCATCATCGAAGAGCTGATGCTCGACGTGATGTACGACCTGCCCTCCAGCACCGGGGTCAAGAGTTTCACGATCACCCAGGCCATGGTGGAGCAGCGCAGCAAGGCCAAGGTGCTGGAGATCCCCAGCAGCAAGGCCGACCGGAGCCAGCGCGAGTCAGCCTGAAGCCCCACCTGATTCCCCGTCCCTTTCCGGTTCCCTGATCTCTCCCCCCTGCCTTGGCCAGCGCCGACCATCTCAAGGTGCCCCGCCAACACGGCCTGTTCGTGCACCACGGCATTGACCTGGGGGATGGCACGGTGGCCCACTACCTGGAAGGCCGCCAGATCCTGCGCAGCAACCTGCAGGATTTCAGCTTGGGCCAGCCCATCGCCAGCGTCTCCTACCCGCCGGCGAGCTGCTCGCCGCCAGGGGTGACCCTGGGGCGGGCCCTAGGGCGCCTGGGCGAACAGCGGTACAACCTGATCTTCAACAACTGCGAGCACTTCGCCCACTGGTGCAAAACCGGCCGCCACCGCAGCGCCCAAGTGGAGGGCTGGCTGCACACGGGCAGCCTCGGCGCCCTAGCCCTGGGCCAGATGGTGCCGGCGGCCCTGCTGACCGGGGTTCGGCTGCTCCTGCGCCAGAACCTGCGGCTCGATGGCCTGGCAATCGACCAGGGCCGGGAGCTGGCGCTGCGCAGCCTGGAGCAGCTCGAAGGCCTGCGCCTCAGGCTGCACCAGGCCCTGGAGCAGGAACTCACCAAGGCGGAAGCCCGCTGGGGCCAGGGCAGCCCCACCAGGCCTGGAAGCGGCGCCGGGGCCTTCGAAGGACTGCGGCTGGCGGCCCAACGCCTGGAGGACAAGCTCAGCGAGGTGGAGGAGCTGCAACAGCGGCTCGACCAACTGCTCAAGGGCCATGAGGTTTAGCCTCAGGGTCTGTCCGTTCGCGGGGACGGAGTCCGGACGCAGCGACCCATGAGCCAGGCCTACCAGCCGCTGCACCACAAGTACCGGCCCCAAACCTTCGGCCAGCTGGTGGGCCAGGAGGCGATCGCCGCCACCCTGGGCAACGCCCTGCGCCAGAACCGGATCGCGCCGGCCTACCTGTTCAGCGGGCCCCGGGGCACGGGCAAAACCTCCAGCGCCCGCATCCTGGCCCGCTCGCTCAACTGCATCAGCGGCGACGGCCCCACCCCAGACCCCTGCGGCATTTGCGCCCTCTGCACCAGCATCGCCGCCGGTAACGCCCTCGACGTGATCGAGATCGATGCCGCCTCGAACACCGGCGTTGACAACATCCGGGAACTGATCGAGCGCTCCCGCTTTGCGCCGGTGCAGGCCCGCTGGAAGGTGTACGTGATCGACGAGTGCCACATGCTCTCGACGGCCGCCTTCAACGCCCTGCTCAAAACCCTGGAGGAGCCGCCACCGCGGGTGGTGTTCGTGCTCGCCACCACCGATCCCCAGCGGGTGCTGCCAACGATCCTCAGTCGCTGCCAGCGGTTTGATTTCCGCCGCATCCCCCTCGACGCCCTCGAAGGCCACCTGCGCTATATCGCCACCGAAGAGCAAATCGGCATTACCGCCGAAGCCCTGCATGTGGTGGCCCAACGGGCCCAGGGCGGCCTGCGCGATGCCGAGAGCCTGCTCGACCAACTGAGCCTGCTGCCGGCGCCAATCGAGCCGATGGCCGTGTGGGAACTGGTGGGGGCAGTGCCCGAACAGGAGCTCCTGGCCCTGGCCACGGCCCTGGCCCGCTTTGAGCCCCTTGGGGTGGTGGAGGCTTGCCGGGAGCTGCTCGACCGGGGCCGGGAACCGTCGGCGGTGTTGCAGGGCCTGACCAGCCTGCTGCGGGACCTGGTGCTGGCGGCAGTGGCCCCGGACCGGCTGGAACTGACCAGCTTTTCGCCCCAATTCCGTCCCCAGCTGCCCGAGCTCGCCCAGCAGTTGGGCACGGCCAAGTTGCTGCAGTGGCAGAGCCAACTGAAAGGGAGCGAACAGCAGCTGCGCCATAGCGTCCAGCCGCGCCTCTGGCTGGAGGTGTTGGTGTTGGGCCTGTTGGCCCAACCAACCGGGGTCGCCGCGCCCCCAGGCCAAGGCACGGCTGCAGTCCCAGCTGCGCCGATGGGGAGCGCTCCTGCCAGCCCCCAGGCCCGCGGCCCAGCAAAGGCCCCCGTCGCCCATGCCAGCGGTCCCGCCCAGACGGTCCCAGCCCCAACCCCAGCCCCTGATCCAGTCCCAACGACGAACCCGGAACCGGCACCCGCCGGCCAAGGCGGACCAGGGGCGGGCGCCAACCTGCCGGAACTCTGGCAACAGATCCTCACCGGCCTGGAGCTGCCCTCCACCCGGATGTTGCTCTCCCAGCAGGCCACCTTGGTGCGGCTGGACGGCCAACGGGCCGTGGTGCGGGTGGCCGGCAACTGGATGGCCATGGTGCAAGGGCGCCTGCCCCTGCTGGAGCGGGCCATGCAGGCAGCCCTCGGCAGCCCGCGCCAGGTGATCCTCGAAGGCGCCGACGGCCACCAGACCACGGCAACCCCAGCCAAGGCCGCGCCGCCGCCAGCCCCCAGAGCCCAGGCCGAACCCCATTCCCCAGCCCAGGCCCCGGTCAACAACCCTGCAGGCCCAGGGGCCATGGGCCCGGTACCAATCCCAGGTCGGATAGCGACTCCGATCGCGGTGGCCATGACGGCAACGGTGGTGGCACCAGCCCCTACGCCAACGCCTGCTGGCATCGCCACTGCCGCGCCACCCGCAACGGCCCCGACTCCCGCAACGGCCCCACCCCAGCGGGCCCTGCCCGGCAGCATCGATGAAAAGGCCAAACGCCTGGCCGATTTCTTCAACGGCGAAGTGATCTCAGACTTCAACGACGACATGGCCTGAACGGGGCCCGATTGGAGCCCCGCTACGGCGTCGGATCCACCAGGGCCGGTTCAACGCTGGCACCCCCATGCAAGGTCTTGGCCCAGACCAGGGTCTTGGGCAACAAGGCCATGCGCAGGGTGGTGTAGGGGATCACCACGAACCAATGGCCGAGATAAAGGATGCCCAGGGCCAGGTTGGCCAGGTCCATGGCCGGCAGGGCCGGCCCTTCGCTGGGGCGGCGGCACCCTTTGAGAATCGCTCCACCGGAGAGACCAAAAGCCAGCACGGATAGGGGCCAAAAGGCTGGGGCCGTGCGGCTCAGCAACGAAGTCAGCAAGTCGGCGGAGGCCATCACCGGCAGGCCATATTGCAAGAGGAAAAACACCGCCAAATCGAGCCGTTTTTCGATCGGCAAGGCCCCAGACCAGAGCCGGGGCCAATAGTCAAAGAAGCGCTGCAACCCCCCTTCTGCCCAACGCTGCCGCTGGCGCCACAGGGCCGCAAGCGTCGTCACCGCCTCCTCCTGAACCGGTGGATTCCAGAGCAGGCCCACGGGCTGACCTTCGAGCAGCAAGCGAAAACTGAGATCCAGGTCATCGGTGACCGTGGCCTCATTGAACCCATCGCAAGCGAGCACCACCTCGCGGCGCAACAGCTGGCCGTTGCCGCGCAACTCGACCACCCCGCCGGTCTGCAGCCGTCCCTCCTGGATCACCGCATCGAGGGCCATCTCCATGGCCTGACAGCGGGTCACCAGGTTGTAGCCGGCATTGACCACCGCCTTGCGCAACTGCACCGCCGCCCAGCCGCCGGCCTCGGCAACGGGCAGCAGCCGCCTGAGCACATCGCTTTGCAGGTCCGCATCGGCATCGAGCACCATCAGCCAGCGGCCCGTGAGCTGGGGCAACACCGTATTGAGGGCGCCCGACTTACCCCCACCGGCGTTGCGGGGCCGGCGCACCACCTGGAGCTGGGGATGGAGGCGCTGCTGGTCGGCGAGCACGGCTGCGGTGCCGTCCTCGCTGCCGTCGTCCACCACCCAAAAGCGCAGCAAGTCCTGGGGGTAATCGAGCTGGCTTAGCCGCTCAACCAAGCGGCCGATCACCGCCTCCTCATCCCGGGCCGCCACCACTAGGTCGACCGCCGGCAGATCGGTTGGCATGGGGTCCCCCTCGCCCGGCTTGGCCCCGTCGGGCAAAACCCTGGACGGGGTTAGGAAGACCGCCTTAAAGCCATAGCCCCCCAGGGCGATGGCCACCACCACGGCAGGAAGCGGCGACCAAACCCCCAAGCCATGGGGCAAACTGCCGCCGAGTCCGCAACAGAAAAGGAACAGGGCGGCCTTCACGCGACGGCGTCCTGTGGCTATGCCGCCCGCGTCCATAGGTCCCCCAACCGTTGCGGCATCTTAAAGGCCCTGCTTGAGCGCTTCGATCGGCACCAAGGCTGTGCCGGGGTAATAGTGCTCAAGAATCCGGGCCACGCTCCAGCCACGCCGGGCCAGGTCGATGGCGCCGGCTTGGGAGAGGCCGGCGCCATGGCCGAAGCCACCGCCCACCAGGGTCCAGAGGCCTGGACCGGCCGGCTGCACCACAAACAGGGTGCTGGGCAGCTGGCGCAGGGCCCGGCGAATCCCATCGCGGCGCAACACCAACGACCCCTTGGCGCCCTGGATGCCCAAGGCTAGGACCCGGCCGCTGGCACCCCGCTCCAGCACCACCAGGCGCCGCACAGCCCCCAGGGCCGTGCCGGCGGCACCCAAAGCCTCGCCAACCTGGGCGGCGCTGAGCTGGCGCTGCCAGCGGTAGCGCGGATGGTCAGCTCCATAGCCCGCTTCGCCCTGGCGCAGCAAGGCCTGCAGGCCCTGCTTGGTCAAGGGCAGGGCGAAGGCCTGGCGGAAGGGGGCGGGACCGTCGGCAAAGGCCTGGAGGTAGGGCAAGGGCGCCCCTCCCCAGGCCTCCTCGAATCCGGCCGACACGCCCCCATTGCTGGCGTGATACACCGCATGGATCGGCTGATCGCGCCAACTCAGCAGCTGGCGGTTCGTGGCGGCCACGGCCCGGCGCAGCTCGGAGCTGGCCTGGCCCGGATCGCCATAGACCTGGCACTGGGTGTCGGCGCAGAGGTGGTAGCCATCGGCGATGAAGCGCTGGCGATTGCGCAGGGCCCAGGTGCGGGCCAGGATCGCCTGGGCCGAGAGGGCTGCCCCAGGGGCACCGGCGCCAATTTCATGGGGCACAACCCCCAACAGATAGCGCTCTAGGGGCACCACTTCAACCAACGTCCAGCTGCCATAGGCATCGCCCTGGAGCCGGAAGGGTCCCTTGAACACACCCCCGTCCCAACGCAATCCCGCCGGTGCCCTCAGGCTGATCGGCCCCTGCAGGGCCACGGTTCCCTTGGGCCCCTGGGCCGCCAGGGCGGTGCGCCGCACTAGGCGCAGGCTCAGCTGGCTGGCCTTGAGTCCCGCCGGGGCCGCCGTACCCGGCGGCGCCCACACCTCCCAATCGGCGGGATGGGCGATCACCACCGCCACCCCCTGCTGGCGCCAACGGTCGGCCGCCAAATTGGCGGCCTCATAGCTGGGAAAGGGGCCCAGCACCGTGCGGCTGATCCGCAGGGGACTGGCTAGGGGCTCGCTGCGCCAGACCAGTTTCAGGCTGGGTTCCAGCAGCCGCTGGCCCTTGGCATCCACCAATTCCAAGGGCCCCTTGACGCTCTCCAGCAGGAGCGGGGCCGCCGAGGGCTTGCTGCCCAGGTGGGCCGCCAAGCCAACCCAAAGCAAGGGTTGGTCGCTGCGGACCGCCGGCGGCGGTGGCACGGGCCAGGCGAGCCCGTCGGCGGCGCGGCAACCGGGCGCCAGTAGGGGCCAGCCCAGCAGCAGGGAAACCAGGGCAAAACGCCTGTGCCCCAGGGGCTTGATGCGCAGGCGCGACGGGTGGAGCAGGGGAGATGGGGGCACGGCCTGGGGGCGGGAGCTTGGCGGAAGGCACTTCCGCGTCGTACTTTGATTGTTTGTGCCCGAGCGGCGAGAGACATGCCGAAGCTCAAGACCCGCAAAGCTGCCGCCAAGCGGTTCAAGGCCACCGGCAGTGGGAAGTTCATGCGGAGGCGTGCTTTCCTCAATCACCTGCTCGATCACAAGAGCCCGAAGCGCAAGCGCCACCTCGGCACCATGGCCCTTGTCGACGAGCGCGACGCCGACAACGTGCGCGCCATGCTCCCCTACAGCTGATCGCTGCGCGGGTTCCCGTTTTTCCCTTTCCCTGAGATCCATCCATGGCACGCGTTAAGAGGGGCAATGTCGCCCGCAAACGCCGCAACAAAATCCTGCGCCTCGCCCGGGGCTTCCAGGGCAGCAGCGGCTCCCTATTCCGTACCGCCAACCAGCGGGTGATGAAGGCCCTCTGCAATGCCTACCGGGACCGTCGCCGCCGCAAACGCGACTTCCGCCGCCTCTGGATTGCCCGCATCAACGCCGCAGCTCGCCTCAACGGCCTCAGCTACAGCCGGCTGATCGGTGGCCTCAAGAAGGCCGATGTGCAGATCAACCGCAAGATGCTGGCCCAGCTGGCCGTGGTTGATCCGACCAGTTTCACCGCAGTGGTTGGCGCCGCCAATAGCTGAATTCGCCTGGTAGGCCCATGGATCATCTGCTTCCCCAGGCTTATCTCATCGGTTTAATTGTTCTGCTTGGTGGCGCCGCCGTGGTGGTTGCCAGGCAGATTTTTCGTGTGCGCCGCGATGAAGCCACCCTGGGCCGGCTCGAGGGGGTTGCCAAAACCAGCGACCGCTCCTGCGCCGACCTCTACGAGCTTGGCTCCGTACAACTGCGTAAACGGCTCTATGGCGAAGCCGCCACCAGCCTCAAGCTGGCCCTCAAAACCGCCGATGGCGAGCCGGCCGAAGCCCAGGCCCTGATTCAAAACGCCCTCGGCTTTGCCCTGGCCGCCCAGAACAATTACGCCGCCGCGATCCGCCATTACCGCTCCGCCCTGAAGTTCAAGCAGGCCTATCCGGTGGCCTTGAACAACTTGGCCTTTGCCCTAGAAAAGCAAAGTAAGGCCGATGAAGCCCTAGCCACCTACCGCCAGGTGTTGGAGCTTGATTCCTCCAACAGCACGGCCCGCAAACGACTCAAGCGGCTGGAGCGCACGAAGGTCTGAGGAGCACGGGAGCCCGATAGCAACCAAGGGCCTGGTTGGGGTTCAAGCTTGGATCCAACCCCAGGTCAACCCGTCCTCCCCAGCCGCCTACCAAAGACCCTGAACAGGCTGGGGCTTGGTGGCGCCCCGGGAGGTGTGGCCAGCCACCTGCACCGGGTTCAAGACCAGCTGGCCGCCACTATTGGTCAGTCGGGGCGCAATCCAACCATTGAGGGCCAGGGATTCCAGCCCCTGAAATTCACCGCCCATCTCCAGGCCGGCCACCTTGTTGGTGGCGAGCACCAACAGGTCGAGCTGGTCTGACTTGGCATTGAGATTGCCCTGAACCGGCACCGCCACCGAACCCACGGTCATCTCGCCGTGGAGATCAACCATCTGGCCAAGGGCCCGCACCGAGACCAGCTTGAGGGTCACTGGCAACAGCGAACCGCCATTGAAGGCCTGGTAGGTGCCGTTCCACTGGCGCGGCAACTGGCTGCTGATCAGGGCCGCCCGGGCAACGGGATCAAAGGTATCGATCGGCGCCAGCTGGCCCAGCACGGCCGCATCAGCGGCCTGCTCGCTGCGGGGGGGCGCCTTGAAGGGCACGATGGTGCCCACCGACAAGGGGGTCGCGGCCAACAGGAAGGGAATCACAGCTGCACTTGGAATTGCCCACAGGCTAAGGGCAACCAGGGCGGTGACTAGGGCCAGGCAGTACCTTCAAACCAGGCTCCAATTCTGGAGTTGTCCGTTGTCCATCCCTGGAGAAATCCAAGAGCGGAATGGCCCATAGCCCCAATCCCTTCCCAAGCGCGGCCGATCCTGGCCTGGTGATCGGCGGTCGCCGCTTCCGCAGCCGCCTGATGACCGGTACCGGCAAGTACCCCAGCCTGGCGGCCATGCAGGCCAGCCTGGCGGCCAGTGGCTGCGAGATCGTCACCGTCGCCGTGCGCCGGGTGCAAAGCCAGGCCGCCGGCCACGAAGGCCTGCTCGAAGCGATTGACTGGCAACGCATCTGGATGCTGCCCAACACCGCCGGCTGTGCCACCGCGGAGGAGGCGGTGCGGGTGGCCCGCCTCGGCCGGGAGCTGGCCAAGCTGGCCGGCCAGGAGGACAACACGTTCGTGAAACTCGAGGTGATCCCGGATTCCCGCCACCTGCTGCCCGACCCGATCGGCACCCTGCGGGCGGCCGAAATTCTGGTGAAGGAGGGCTTCACCGTGTTGCCCTATATCAACGCCGATCCGATCCTTGCCAAACACCTGGAGGAGGCTGGCTGCGCCACGGTGATGCCCCTGGGCTCGCCGATTGGCTCGGGCCAGGGCATTCGCAATGCCGCCAATATCGCCCTGATCATCGAAAACAGCCGGGTACCGGTGGTGGTTGATGCGGGCATCGGTGTGCCCAGCGAGGCGGCCCAGGCCATGGAAATGGGAGCCGACGCCCTGCTGATCAACAGCGCCATCGCCCTGGCCGGAGATCCGGCCGCCATGGCCCACGCCATGGGACAGGCCTGCGAAGCCGGCCGCACCGCCTTTCTGGCCGGCCGGTTGCCCCGGCGGGCCCAGGCCAGCGCCAGCTCCCCGAAGCAGGGTCTGGTGGGCCAGTGATGGGGACGGAGATGGGGATATGGCCCCGTCGCCCAGCCATCGAGGTCCCTAGGAACGCCAGCCGGGTACTGCTGGTAGGCGGGGCCGCCCTGGTGCTTCCTAGGTTCGAGTTCCAGGCCCCTAGGCGAGTCAGGACCAGCGCCGAAGGGGCCAAACCTGCCAAGCAAGCTTGGGGACCCCTGCCTGGGAAGGGGGGCGGAACGCCTGTAGTAGCTTGCCCTCACGGAGCATTTGCTCGTTCACAGGAGTCCTGGGATGAAGGTTCTCGTTCTCGGCGGCGACGGCTTCTGTGGCTGGCCCTGCTCGGTGAATCTGGCGGATGCCGGCCACGATGTCGTAATCGTCGACAACCTGAGTCGGCGCAAGATCGACATTGATTTGGGCGTGGAATCGCTCACACCGATTGCCACGATCCAAGATCGCCTCACCGCCTGGGAGCAGGTGGGCGGCCGGCCGATGCGCTTCGTCTCCCTCGACGTTGCCAAGAATTACGCGCGCCTGTTGTATTTGCTACAAACGGAGCGGCCCGAAGCGATCGTCCATTTCGCCGAACAGCGGGCTGCCCCCTACTCGATGAAATCGAGCGCCACCAAGCGCTACACCGTCGATAACAACGTCAACGGCACCCACAACCTGCTGGCGGCGATTGTGGAGAGCGGCCTCGATCCCCACATCGTCCACTTGGGGACCATGGGGGTGTACGGCTACGGCTCCCACCGCGGCGCCACGATTCCCGAGGGCTATCTCACCGTTGAGGTGCCCCAGCCCGATGGCAGCCGCTTCACCGAGAAGATCCTGCACCCCACGGATCCCGGCAGCGTCTATCACATGACCAAGACGCTCGACCAACTGCTCTTCTTCTACTACAACAAAAACGACGCCATCCGCGTCACCGACCTGCACCAGGGCATCGTTTGGGGCACCAACACCGCCCTGACAGAGCAGGATCCGCGCCTCACCAATCGCTTCGATTACGACGGCGATTACGGCACGGTGCTGAACCGTTTTCTGATGCAGGCGGCGATCGGCTATCCCCTCACCGTCCATGGCACCGGCGGCCAGACCCGCGCCTTCATCCACATCCGCGATTCGGTGCGTTGTGTGCAACTGGCCCTGGAAAATCCGCCCGAGCACGGCGAGAAGGTGAAGATCTTCAACCAGATGACCGAAAGCCACCAGGTGGGTGAACTGGCCCGCAAGGTGGCCGACCTCACTGGCGCCCAAATCAACTACCTCCCCAATCCCCGCAAGGAGGCGATTGAAAACGACCTGATCGTCGACAACCGCTGCTTCATCGAGATGGGTCTCAAACCCACCACCCTTGATGACGGCCTACTCAGCGAAGTAGTGGATGTCGCCCGCCGCTGGGCCGACCGCTGCGACCGCTCCAAGATCCCCTGCGTCTCCGCCTGGACCACCACCCAGGCCGTCGCGATCCAGGCGCCGGCCTGACCGTGAGCCCGACCGCCCCTCCGCTCCCACCCATGCGCCCTAACCAGCCCTCGTGAGGATCGCCTTCTTCACCGAAACCTTCCTGCCGAAGGTCGACGGCATCGTGACGCGGCTCACCAAGACGGTGGAGCACCTGGTGGCCGCCGGTGATGCGGTGATGATTTTCTGTCCGGAAGGAGCCCCCGAGACCTACCTGGGGGCGCAGGTGGTCGGCGTGCCAGCCATGCCCCTGCCCCTCTATCCGGAGCTGAAGCTGGCCCTGCCAAGGCCCTCGGTGGCTGAGGCCCTCGACAGCTTCGCCCCGGACCTGGTCCATGTGGTCAACCCGGCGGTGCTCGGCTTAGGCGGGATCTGGCTGGCCAAAACCAAGGGCATCCCCCTAGTGGCCAGCTACCACACCCACCTGCCCAAGTACCTGGAGCACTACGGCATGGGCATGCTGGAGCCCCTGCTCTGGGAACTGCTCAAGGCCGCCCACAACCAGGCCCAGCTCAACCTCTGCACCTCCAC